>Ga0163179_10001057_pt1 | contig 19746 bp, 9 predicted proteins | sample AtlANTMetagenome_FD_109643 | JGI IMG/M metagenome (GOLD analysis project Ga0163179, IMG submission 109643) | Marine eukaryotic phytoplankton communities from the Atlantic Ocean - Atlantic ANT 2 Metagenome | ecosystem: Environmental > Aquatic > Marine > Oceanic | place: North Atlantic Ocean... | reverse complement strand
TGTCACTCTGCAACCCACTGTGTTCCAGGCGGAGTCCCTCTCCTGCCGCCAAGAAGAGCCGCGGCGTATCATCCGTCATCTGTCGCTGCAGAATCTCGACCTCGCCGTCAAACACGTGCACTTCCGCGGCGCCGTCAGGATTCACCTCCATGCCAAATTCGGTTCCCAAATCGACCACATGCATGGTTTGAGTATCCATCGTGAACCCGTAGGCCTGAGGAGGCACGTGAGTGCGAACGCGTCCATGATGAAGGAAAGTGCGCTCGGCCGTGTTGACTTCAAAGTGTGCGGGACCTTCGAGGATGACGGTCGCTCCGTTATCAAATTCAAACTCGACAATTCCGCTTTTCAGCTCATAGGTACCCAGGGTCACATCGCTGCCAAGTGTCGGAGCGCCGCTGACCCATTCCGCGGCAATAATTCGTGAGAAGTGTCCGACCTTTGGAGTCGCTATGTCAAGCTGCGAAGAGGGGGCCATGATCTGAGCCAGGAAGAAACCGGCGACCAGTGCTGCCGTGCCGATCACAATTCGATGGAACCAGAGCGTCGCCGAGCGCGTCTCTTGGGGACGTGGTTCCGCGACTGGCGCCGATGAGTCCGCAGAAACCGCTGCCTCCAATTCGGGGTCGGAGATGAATCCTGCTTGGGCCAACGATACCATCGACCCCTCTAAACGCATGTGCGAATCAAACAGTGCCTGTGCATCCGGTTCGTCGCGCAGCAATGTTGCCAACCGATGTTGGTCCGATGCGTTGAGACCTTCGTCGAAGTAAGCCAGAATCAGCTTTTCAATCTCACGTTTGTCGACGTTCATCCGCTCATCTCCACGAGCCGCATTTTGGCTCGTACACATTCGTGCAGTTTCTTTCTCAATCGGGATAAAGACTTTTGGACTGCGGCATCCGTCCGTCCCAATAGCTTGCCAATCTCTGCAAACGATGCTTGTTGCTCATACCGCAATGACAACATGCGGCGATTTTCATCCGAAGCCTGTCGAATGCAATGCCGCAATGCGATCGACTCCTGCTTGGCAACTGTTTCGCTCGCACTGTCCTCCAAAAAGACACGTGTGATCTGTTCCATCAAGGCGGGCTCAAGTGACTGTGCCCATTCAACTTTCGTCTCTTGCCTTAGATGTCGCAACGCTTGACGTCGCACAATCTCCTTCGACCAGGCACGAAAATCGCGAATCGGTTCGTCCTCCTCAGATCGCTCCATCACCACGATCGCTGCATTCTGAAAGATCTCTTCTGCAGCATCAAAGTTGCGCGTTATCGCCATCAGGTACGACATAAAGTCGGCCTGATACTGCAAGAACTGTTTGATCAAGGGAGCGTCTGACATGAATAGCCTTTGGCCAGTTACCTGTTTTCACTCACGAGAACGAGTCGCAACCAATTCTCAGTGATGGATTCTCAGTCATGACAAAACCAATAATGATCGGTCGCTTCCGACTACGAAACGACCGAGGCGGTTCCAACGACTAGCTGGCTGCTGCCTGCTTTTTGGTCTTGGCCTTCTTTTCAGCATTTACGTTTTTGTCTTTTTGTTTCGGTTTGCGAGCGTTCTTCTTGCCGCTGGCCGGATTCATGAATTCCTTAGCTGACAATTTGCCGTCTTGGTCGGCATCACGTCGGTCGAATTGACGCTTCATGCCCGTCTTGCGCTTCTCGATCTGCTCGGCGTCGGTGAGCTTCTTGGGCATGACTAAGAATTCACTGAACGTTAGGAATTTATCCTCGTTCTTGTCACGATCTTTGAATTGTTGCTTCGCACGAGCGGCTCGCTTTTTCGCTCGTTCTGCGTCGCTCTGGGGATTGGCTTTTTTCTTTCCAGCAGCGTCCTTCTTTTTGGCATCAGCTCTTTTCTTGGTTCTTGCATCAGCTCTTTTCTTGGCTCTTGCATCCGCCTTTTTCTTGGCGTCGGCTTTCTTCTTGGCCTTTGCATCCGCCTTCTTTTGGGCATCAACCTTCTTTTCGACTTGGGCTGTTTCCGCCTTCGCGGTTTCGTCGTCGGCGTAAACGCCAACCGTCAAGAATGAGAAAGCGACGGTGAAACAGAGCAAGCAACGAAGTGAGGACATGGATGGTCTCCAGATTTCTATGGGTCAAGGAAAATGGACAGAGTCAACGACACATCCAAGTACCGTTTTATCGGGAATCAGACATTGAAAATCAGAAAAGGGATGTGGTACGGCCTCCAAAATCATCTTAAAACATGACAGCTTATAGAGTTAGAGGTTTTTCTGGATTCAGGAAGGTGCTCCGACTCCCTCCCTCACTAAGGGCTAGCAGGAATCTATTCCCATGAACCATTCCACGCCGGTTCACTACGGCATTATCGGTCTCGGCTTGCTTGGTTCTGCGATCGGCAGGCGTCTGCTGGCTGCAGGTCATCAAGTGTTGGGCTTCGACATTGACGAAAACAGTTGCGAAAGATGGGTGGGTTGGAATGGTCACCTGGCAGACTCGGCTGGGGACGTTCTGAGCCGTGCTCCGCATACATTGTTGAGCTTGCCGAATTCCGACTGCGTTCGAGCCGTTTTGGACGAGTCGCGATCGGCACTCACCGCTGGCCATGACATTTTGGATACCACAACAGGGTCTCCAGAAGAAACGATGCGAATTGCGGAGGAGGTGGGTCGTTCGGGAGTTCGTTGGTTGGATACGACTGTGGTGGGTTCGAGTCAGCATATGTTGGACGGGAAAGCTATTCTTCTCGTCGGCGGATCCGAAGCGGCCTACCAAGATCATACGGGTCTGATGGAGCAGCTGAGCCAGCGTGCGTTCTATGTGGGTCTTTCGGGCAGTGCAGCTCGCATGAAACTGGTTGTCAATCTGGTGATTGGTCTGAATCGAGCCGTTTTGGCCGAAGGTCTGACATTTTCAGAAGCGATGGGTTTTGATCCGCAGACGACGTTGGAGATTTTCCAGTCATCATTAGCCCATTCTCGAGTGATGGATACAAAAGGCGAAAAAATGATTCAGGGAGATTTCACACCGCAGGCGCGATTGGCGCAGCACCTCAAGGACGTGGATTTGATCTTGTCTGCGTCGGCGTCTAATCGGCTTTCTCTGCCGTTATCTTCGATCCATCGCGACCTGTTGCAGCGAGTTGTTGACCTGGGTGATGGTCAACTTGATAACAGTGCGATTATTAAAGCTTTTCAACAAAAGCCTGCTGAGTGAGTCGAGAGTTGGTCGGTCGCTTAGTCCGTATTTTAGCCGGGCTCTCGCAGGTCACTTGTATCTTTCTGACGGGTATCTTTTCGACAGGGTTGAATGTTTCCGCGGCGTTGCAATCGCTAGAACCGGTCAGCTTTTCCTTTCTGCAAATTGCCGCGGCGGATTAACCGATAAGGAATTGGGGTAATCCTTGATTTAGATCGAAGTGACGGAACGCAGAGAAGGGATGCGATGAGCAGGAATCATTCCTATGATTGTGTGATCATTGGCGGTGGCCATAACGGACTGGTGACGGCTGCCTATCTGGCGAAGGCAGGAAAGTCGGTATGTGTTCTGGAGAGACGCCATGTCCTGGGTGGCTGTGCGGTCACGGAAGAGCTTTGGCCCGGTTTTCGTGTGTCGACGGCGGCCTACGTCATCAGCCTGTTTCTCCCTGAGATCATGCGGGAACTGCGATTGAAGCAGTATGGGTTGCAGATTTTGCCTCGTGACCCATCGTCCTTCACGCCCATGTTGGACGGTCGCTCGTTACTACTCGGCCCCGATATGGTCGAAAGCCAGCGTGAGATTGCCAAATTCAGCCGTGAAGACGCCGAAAGCTATCCGCACTACAACGCGTTTCTTGAGCGAGTTGCCAAACAGCTCGAGCCCGTGCTGAATAAGGCGGCTCCTGATCCCTTGCCGCTTACTGATGCATTCCGTCGCATTGGGATGTCAAAACGGCTGGCTGATACCGGTAAGCTGCTCGAACTTTACAACGCCGTGGTTTCTCTGGGTGACGATATTCCCATGGCGATCGAGTTATTGACTGGAGCCGCACGTCCTTTCCTTGAGCATTGGTTTGAATCGGAGGTACTCAAGGCGACGTTGGCGACCGATGGTGTGATTGGTGCATTCTCGTCGATCTCATCTCCTGGAACGGCGTATGTATTGCTCCATCACGTCATGGGCGAGGCTGGCGGAGCTCGAGGTGTGTGGGGTTACGTTCAAGGTGGCATGGGGGGGTTGGCTGATGCTTTGGAGCGAGCTTGCGATGATTTGCGAGTTGACATTCGACGCGAGTCACCCGTCAGTTCGATCCTCACAAATCAGGGTCGAACTTACGGAGTTGCGTTGGAGGGCGGCGGGATTATCGAAGCACCCGTCGTTGCCTCAAGCGTTGACGCCCATCTAACCTTTGAATGTTTCTTGCAACCCAATGATCTTCCCGAAACCTTCCGGAAGGCGATTTCGCGCATCGATTATTCCTCCGCCTCGGCCAAAGTGAATCTGGCGCTCAGTGAACCTCCTCGCTTTACCTGTGCACCGGGTGAGGGAATTGAGCGGCATCATCGCGGCACCATGCATATTGCGCCGACGTTGGATTTCATTGAACGGGCTTATGACGATGCCAAATATGGAAAGCCAAGTCAGGAGCCCGTGCTAGAAATCACGATGCCCTCCAGTGTCGACTCGACTCTCGCGCCGGAAGGACAGCATGTGATGTCGATGTTCGTTCAGTATGCTCCCTATCAATTGGCAGAAGGTAGCTGGGATGACATCAAGGAGTCATTCGGCGACCGCTGCATTGAACTGCTCGCGCGGTACGCCCCGAACGTCCCCGACGCGATTTTGCACCGGCAGGTGCTCAGCCCGCTTGATTTGGAGAGAACCTTTGGCTTGACCGGCGGGAATATCATGCAGGGCGCCATGAATTTTAACCAGCTTTATTGCTTCCGACCGGTTGCTGGGTGGGCCGATCATCGGACACCCGTACAGGGTCTCTATCTTTGTGGGGCAGCCAGCCATCCTGGTGGTGGTGTCATGGGCGCCTGCGGAAAAAATGCCGCTGAGCAGATTCTTCGGGATATATAAGTTGGGTCGACGGTGCGATTTCAGGCCGCGCATTGATCGGCGTGCCCGTCTATAATGCGTTCGTGTACCGGCTCCGAGTTTTCGTCTGGACCGCCTGCCAATCATCCCCACCGCATTTGATTACCACCCATGAGACTTGCTCAAATTCTTTCCTGTATGGCGATGTTTGTGTTGGTTCCGCATGTCCAAGCTGCGGAACGCATCGACTTCAATCGCGACATTCGTCCACTGTTGTCGGACAACTGCTTTGCGTGTCATGGTCCCGATGCCAATCATCGGGAGGCCGATCTACGACTCGATCAACGGGAGAGTCTGTTGGATGTCGAGCGCGCAATTGTGATCTCGGAAAATCCGGACGGGAGCGAACTGCTCGCCCGCATCATCAGTGACGATCCTGACCTCAAGATGCCACCTCCAGGGTCGGGCAAGGAGTTGAAGGCAGAGGAAATTCAACGCATTCGCGATTGGATCGAACAAGGTGCACAATGGCAGGAGCATTGGGCATTCGCTCCGCCGATGCGATCTCAGTTACCAGCAGTTGAGGAGACATCATGGGCTCGCAATGAAATTGATTATTTCGTCGGCGCGAGGCTCAAGGAATCGGGCCAAGAACTGTCGGGCGCAGCCGACCGACGCACACTCATTCGTCGACTCTATTTTGATCTCACTGGTTTGCCACCGACCGTGGATCAGGTCAATGCATTTTGCGAGGATACACAAAGCGATGCATATGAGGCTCTCGTCGATCAGCTTTTGGATTCACCTCATTTTGGTGAGCGGATGGCGGTGGCGTGGATGGACCAGGCTCGATATGCCGACACCAATGGTTATTCGATCGACGGGGGGCGTCACATGTGGTTGTGGCGCGACTGGGTGATCGATGCTTACAACCAAAACCTGCCCTTTGACCAGTTTGTCATTCAACAACTGGCCGGTGATCTTCTGCCTGAGACGACGATCGATCAACGCGTTGCAACAGGATTCAATCGGAACCATATGATCACTCATGAAGGTGGCACGATTGCCGAGGAGAACATCGTCAATTACGTCGCCGATCGTGTGAAGACGACGTCCGAGGTATTTCTGGGACTCACGATGGCCTGTGCTCAATGTCACGACCACAAGTACGATCCGATCACGCAACAAGATTACTACCGATTCTTCGCCTTCTTCAATACGCTGAGTGATCGTGGCCATGATGGCGATGGCGGCCGCAATGCAACGCCCAAACTTCGTGCAAGATCCGTCTTTCGAAAGAATCAGGCTGAGATCCAGGCGATTGAGACCGAGTTGTCGGAATTGCGTGCCAGGATGAAAGAGACGTTACCGTCTCAAGTGGAGTGGGAAGAAGAGGCACGTGAACGACTCTCGCAACGTGGACAGAATTTGCAGCTGCATCCGGTCGAGGTGATCAAGGTGACCTCTCCGAATCGAGCAACGCCCTACGATGTTATGGAAGATGGCACCGTCTTCTTGCCCAGCGCATCGGGACGATCGCCTTCGATTTCCGCGAAAATCGATCAAGACAACATCACTGGCCTGCGATTGGTCTTCGAGCCCCATGAGAGTTTTCCAGAAAAGGGACTTGGACATGGCAGGGGACGAAATATGAACGGCAGTTTCTTGCTGACCGCCTTCACTGCCTCGGCGACGACAGTTCCCTCAGATCAGGTCGATCTCTACGGACAGCTTGATATCGCCAGAGTGACCGCGAGTTATTCGCATCCCGATTTTCCGCCCGCCGATTGTCTGGATGAACGAGATGCGAACGGCTGGTCACCGCATCCAAAGAACCAAGAACCCCAACACATAACCTTCCAATTAAACCAGCCGCTTCACGCAAGTCAGACTCCCTATGTCACGGCCATGTTGGTATGGGGCGGCGGTCATCGATTAACGGGTGGCAAATATCGTCTGTACGCGATCAGTGGTGAAGATGACGGCAGCGAAATCCCACCGGCGATCCAGGAGCTTTTGGAGTTTTCGCGTGATCAGCGGTCACCCGAACAGCAAATTGCCATCCGCGATTATCATAACTCGGCTTGTGAGCCTCTGCGGAATGTAAGGCATCGCATCGGTAATCTCGAGGAACATTTGCGTCACATGACGGAAGAACACGAAGTTATGGTGATGGATATTGCCAATCAACCTCGTGACACCTTTATGTTGGCACGAGGCCAGTATGATCAGCCGACGACGAAAGTGACACCGGGAACTCCAGCAAGCTTGCCTCCTCTGCCTGCTGATGCACCGATGAACCGTCTCGGGTTGGCTCAGTGGCTCGTGCAAACTGATCATCCGCTTACAGCGCGAGTCGCGGTGAATCGTCTCTGGCAATTATTCTTCGGAGTTGGCCTGGTAGGAACGTCGGCCGATTTCGGTTCCCAGGGTGAGCCACCGAGTCATCCAGAACTCTTGGATTGGCTCTCTGTGGAATTCGTTGAGAACGGGTGGAATACGAAGGCGATGGTCAAACAGATCGTCATGTCGGCAACCTATCGACAGTCGTCTCAGGTAACCCCCGAACAATCGCGGAGCGATCCCCAAAATCGAACGCTGGCACGCGGGCCTCGTTTCCGACTCCAAGCTGAATTCGTAAGGGATAATGCGCTGGCGTTAAGTGGTCTGTTGGTAAACCGACTCGGTGGCCCGAGTGTAAAACCATATCAGCCCTACGGCTTGTGGAAAGAGATCAGTCATTATGGAAGCACGCCTGCAACGGCGCAGGTCTTCGTGCAGGACCATGGTGATGACCTGTATCGTCGTAGCATGTACACCTTCTGGAAGCGAACGGTGCCGCCGCCATCGATGATGAGTTTTGATGCACCCAATCGCGAGGTGTGTACGGTGGCAAGGTTATCCACCAATACTCCACTTCAAGCGCTTGTATTGTTAAATGACCCGCAGTTTGTCGAAGCCAGTCGAGCCTTTGGTGCGAAGATTATGATGCGACCAGGTGATCTAGATGAAAAGCTCACTTTTGCTTTTGAGCAGGCGACGGCACGACCACCGAGTTCGGATGAGCTGAAAATTATCCGTAGAACCTTCGAACGTGAACTCAAGCGTTATCAGAAAGATCCAAAGCAGGCGGCTCAATACCTCCGAATTGGTGAATCGGACCAAGCGTTTCTCGAGGTTACAGAGCATGCGGCTTGGGCCTCAGTTGGCATGTTGCTTTTGAACCTCAGCGAAACGATCACGAAGGGATAAACGCAATGAAAGATGCCAGTTTCCAGCAAAAGCAGCAAACGCGTCGAGCCTTTTTGGGTCAACACGCCGGTGGCCTAGGACGTATCGCATTGGGTTCCTTGTTGTTGGGTGGAACCAGTCACGCGGATGAAGGCCGAACGGGACTTGTCTCGCCCCATGATCTTCCACATTTTGCGGCCCGAGCAAAACGCGTCATCTATTTATTCCAGTCTGGCGGTCCGTCGCATGTTGATCTATTCGATTACACACCCAAGCTCGCTGAGATGCATGGCAAGGAACTGCCGCCCAGTGTGAAGGGAACTCAACGTGTCACAGGGATGACCGCGGGACAATCCAGCTATCCCGTTGTGGCACCGTTAAGTGGTATGAAGCAATGCGGATCGCATGGTACTTGGATTAGCGATTTACTGCCGTACACGCAGCAGATCGCCGATCAGATGTCGATTGTGAAATCCGTCAATACCGAAGCGATCAATCACGACCCGGCGATCACCTTTATCAATACGGGTTCACAGCAGCTTGGGCATGCAAGTCTAGGTTCTTGGTTAAGCTATGGTCTGGGCAACGAAAATGACAACTTACCCGCCTACATGGTGCTGTTGTCTCAGGGCACTGGTAAGAATCCAGGTCAACCTCTCTTCTCTCGGTTGTGGGGAAATGGATATCTGCCGAGTAGTCATCAGGGCGTCAAATTACGACCGGGCTCCAGTCCCGTTCTCTATCTGGCCAACCCCGATGGGGTGACCGCTACCAGTCGGCGACAGTTGCTTGATGACTTGGGAGCTCTCAATCGGTTTCGCGCCGATGAAACAGGAGATCCCGAGATTCTGGCTCGCATCGATGCCTATGAAATGGCCTTCCGCATGCAGACTTCCGTGCCAGATCTGATGGATTTGAGTGACGAGTCGGAAGCCACGTTTGAAAGATACGGATCGGATTCACGTAAGCCGGGTAGCTTCGCGGCCAACTGCTTGTTGGCACGCCGCATGGCAGAGCGAGGCGTTCGCTTTGTCCAATTGTTTCATCGTGGTTGGGATCAACACGTGTCGCTCCAACGACAACTTCCAAGACAGTGCCAAGATGTGGATCAACCCTCGGCGGCTTTGGTCAACGATCTCAAAGAACGCGGATTACTTGACGAAACGCTCGTGATCTGGGGCGGAGAGTTTGGACGGACCGTTTATAGCCAGGGAGCGATTGGCAGTCCTGGTGCTGGTCGCGATCATCATGGCCGGTGTTTCTCGATGTGGATGGCCGGCGGAGGAATCAAGGCTGGCTTCGAATATGGGAAGACCGATGATTTTTCGTACAACGTCGTTGAAGATCCGGTCCACATCCGTGATCTCAACGCCACGATCCTTCATTGTCTGGGTATCGATCACCGTCGCTTTACCTTTAAGTTTCGCGGCCTCGATCAACGGCTGACCGGTGTTGAAGAGGCACACGTTGTAAAGGGTCTGTTGAGCTAGGCCAAAACCGCTGATAACGCGGTCAATTTGTCTCGGAAGGGTCGGAGGGTTTGTGGTCGAGTCGTCGCAGCCGAATCTGCTGAGCAGGAGTCGTTGGCTCATTTTGTTGGCGGCGGTAATGTGGAGTATGAGTGGGTTGTTTGCCAAAGCACCCATTTTTTTCGACTGGCCGATTGAATCCCGCGGTGCGCTGCTTGCTTTCTGGCGTACCCTCTTCGCCGGTCTCTGCCTCGTTCCCTTTATCCGCAAGCCCACCTGGACATGGTGGCTTGTTCCCGCCACGGTCTTGTTTGCGATCATGAGCGTGACCTACATGTATGCCATGACAAAAACGACCGCGGCGAACGCGATCTGGCTGCAACAAACCGCTCCGCTCTGGGTCTTTGTAATCGGCGCGACGGTCTTCCACGAACCGATCCAGCGCTCCGATTGGATGATGCTCATCTCGGTCATCTGTGGTGTGGGTACGATCGTATTTTTCGAAGTGCGCAATGCGCAGCTCGATCAATCGAGTTTGCAGGGAGTCGTGTTGGGACTGTTGTCAGGCTTCTTCTACGCGAGTGTTGTGCTTTCGGTGAGAGCTCTTCGTCGCCTCGATTCCGCCTGGCTCATCTCCTTGAACCATTTGGTAACCGCCGTCCTCTTGTTGCCCTACATTTTGTACCTGGGTATCTGGCCTTCCGGCGGCCAAGTGTCATGGCTCGCTGCTTTCGGTGTTTTCCAGATGGGCATTCCCTATCTCTTGTTCGCCAAAGGTGTCAAACACATGCCGGGTCACCAGGCCTCCTTTATCGTTTTGCTGGAGCCGATCCTGGTGCCTTTTTGGGTTTGGCTCGCCTGGCATCAGCACCCGGGTTACCAAACTCCCGCCTGGTGGACCTTACTGGGTGGTGGCATGATCTTGTTCGGCCTAATCATCCGCTTCGGACTGGATCGCAATCGCTCACGTCAGAAGTGAGAGTTGACGTTCAAGAATTATCGACCGGCATGACGGGCCGATCTGTTTCCCGTCAGGCGATATTCATCAGGGAATATGAATGCGCGAGATCTTGATGATTCCGTCGTAACCGGCCGAGGCAAACTGTTTACCGTCGGGTGAAAAGGTGACTGACAGGACGCGGCTCGTATGACCCTGGAGTATCGATTCTTCCTTGGCCGCCTTCAGGTCCTGAATAATGACGGAGTTATCGTCGGTGCCAATCGCGACTCGTTGTCGCGCGGGATCGACCGCAATCGATCGCACCGCAGATTCGGTAGGCAGAATCTGTTGAGTCCAGCTTGTCGGGCCACGATTCCAGGTAATCGATGTATTCGCCTGGTGACCGGAAATAATCTGGTCTTCACCCGCGAAGATGACCGTTCGTACGATCCCATGGGCTGATTCGAGTCGTTCTTGTTGGGCTCCTGTTTTTGTATCCCAAAGAATCAACGACTGGTCGTGACTTGCGGAAACCAAGGTTCCACCGGAAGGCGAAAAAGAAATCGCAGTCACCGGACCGCGATGTCCCTCCAGGATGTGTCGTTGAGTGCGACTTTCTAGATCCCACAGAATAATGCTGCGGTCGTCACCGGCTGATGCCAGCAGGCGCCCATCCGGTGAAAATGCTAAGCCACGGATCGCTGAGGTGTGACCGACGAGTGACTCGACGGGCTCAAGAGTCTCCGGATTCCAAAGCCTGACTTCGCGGTCGTAACCGGCACTCGCCAGCAGATCACTCGAAGGTGAATACTCGACAGCTAAGACAATGTCGTTGTGGTCGGGTAACGATTGTTCGACTTCACCCGTGTCGATGTTCCAGACCTTAATGGTGCGATCAACGCTGGCCGATACCAGTTGTTTCCCGTTGCGGCTGAATGCTAAATCCGTAATGGCACCTTCGTGCCCGATAAGATCGCGATTGAGCGCTTGTTGGCTCCAGTCCTTTGCAATGGCTCGACGGAGTGTTGACCATGCTGGGGATTCCGAGGGGATCTGGTTGAGAGCTTCCAGGGCTTGCGGTAATTGTCGACGCTCCAAATAAACACGCACTAATAACTCTTTCGCCGGCCCCTCCTTGGCTTCATCAGACCACTTCTGCAGTTTCTCGATGGTTCCTTCATAATCTTCTGCAAACCAGTTGGCATTGGCAGCAGCCATTTGGAAGCTTGGCCCGTCTTCCTCCGAAGACAATCGCGCTGGGTTATTTAATCTGGAAAGCAGTTCATCGTAGTGACCATTTGTTTTGGCAACCGAAGTGATTTGTTTTAAAGCATTCAGCGCTGTAGCGTTTATGGCCGCGGTGGGTGTGGGGTACCAGTTGGCGTTGCCGGCCCTGTCGCTGACCGGCGGTGCCGTGGAAAAAAGGAGACCCTCTCTCCGATATTCTCCCGTATTGTGAGCGGTGAGAATCCGTTGTTGAGCGGTCGCCCATCGGCGTGTCGCATCCGTCACGCTACCGCGCTGACCAGGACGACGACGAACCGCCGTGGTCACCTCTTTCGTCAACGACCACAAGATTTTTCCATAGGGATCCTGGCTGAGTTGGCTGACATTCGTTCGATTTGTGATTCGTGAGAGTCGCGATTGGGAGATTAGTGTTTCCATCAGCTGCAGGCCAACACTCGCCTGTTCATTATCTTTCCAGTCCGCGATCTGAATTGATAGCATCAGGGCAGACCAAACCTGGTCTGCATCGATCTGCCCGGACTCCGCAATCAGTGTCCTCTTGATCGCTTGAAGGAATTCAGTAGTGACCTCGGGTTGCGCGAGGATTCGCACCAAGGGAGTGAAGTGGGTGAGTTGATTGAAGGTTTGGCTGTCACGAATCTCGCCGATGACAATCCTGGCCGCATGCTCCTGATTGGAATGCAGACAAAGACGAGTGACGTAGAGCAATTGGACATCATCGGCAATGCGAGGACGTCGGTGACGTAGCCACCGATAGGCCTTTTCGAGCGGCTCGATATCAACCTCGCCCCGATCGGCATACGGAGGATTCAACAAGACAATCAGTTTTGCAATCGTGCTCTTGTCCGATTGATGATCGAGCCATTCCATCGCCTGACGACAATCAGCGGATCGCCCGGTTACCCAGGATGCGGTGGCGGCGAGTTGCACTTCGACTGTGTTACGTGGGTCTTCGTTCTTTAAATCGGCGATCCATGCTACCTGTTCCTCGGGGTCGTAGGCCAGGACGAGAAGCGAAACGGCGGCATACACCTTCGTGTCCTGGAGGCTGGCCGAGCCACCCGCTTTGAGAATCTTGGGGTCGAAAAACTCCTGCAGCGTACGTGAGTTTCTGCGGCCTTGTTGTTCGATACGGCCCGCCAGCGTTCGAAATGCCGTGTAGGCTTGAATCGCAGTTTGCACGCGATGGTATTCTGGTGGAAAACCACTCCCTCGCACTAATTGAGATCCGACGGTCGTTTGGATCACGGCTCGCAATGACTTGCGGCCAGCACTGGTTTGGTCCATCGCCAGGTGAATCAGGCCAGAACGGTATGCCAATTGCCAGCTTTCAGGGAATCGTGCCAAGCCGGCTTCGACAAATCGTTGTGCCTGAAAAACGTCACCTCGCTCTAGTAGTCGGTCTACCGCGTTGACGATCTGATCGTAGGTAGCTGAGTCTCGCAGTAATTCGTCCCAGATTTGGGATGCTGCTTCCAATTGATTGTTTTGGCGATAAAGTCTTGCCAGCTTTTCCAGGCCTTGGGCATCTCGTTGTAATCGCGTTAGTTGTTCCTGGTATTTCACCGCAATCGAAGGCTGGTTGGTCGTCTCCGCAAGCCGCACCAGGTCATCGAGGATGGTTGTATCGTTTGGAAATTGTCTTTGTAGAGCTGACAATTCTTCGATTGCCTTGTCGGTACGATTCATCCGATCTAACAGATGGACGAGGGAAAGTGTGCCGCTGTAGATGTCGTCTTTTCCGTGCCGGGCTCGATTAACCTGCTCAAGTAACCACTTCCGTTGGTCGAGATCCGAAGTCCAATCGAGAATCCATGACAGGATGGTCCTTTTTTCAACTAAAGATTCCGATAGTTGAAAACAAGAGAAAGCCTCTTCCAACGCTCTTTGGTTTTGTCGGCTATCTCGCAGCGCTGTCGCATATTGCCGTCGCATTTGCAGATCGTTGGGAGCGACTTGTACGGCTCGTTCAATCGATTCAAGTCGCTGATCGAAGTCGCCACCGCGCATCGACACCGTGGCACGTAGCAAATGGGATTCGGGATTGTTGGGTGCCGCGCGAATCAACGCATTGGCAGCCTTCATCGCGGCCTGCAGATTGTTCTGCCGAAGCTCCAAATCAATGATTCTTTGATAATCGTCTTGATGACGTGCTCGATCCAATTGGATAAGTCGTTGGTATTGCTCAACCGCTAAGGCCGGCTGGTTGGCACTTTCCAGCATCTTGGCGAGTTGTCGCACCAGCACAGGGCTGTCTGGCGATCGCTCAACGGCCAGTGACATTTTGCGAGCCGCCTCCACCGGTTGTCCGCTGGCGGCCAAGAGACTGGCTTGAGTCCATACGGCTGCCACGTCGGTTGGATTGTCTTGGGCTGCCTCGTCAAGTTCCACCGTCATCTCGCGAACGGTGTCGGAGCGAGTCGCAATCATTACCCGGAATCGGACCGCCGCTTCCGTCCAGGCAATCGATGATGTCGGCCAGATTTTCAATTGTTCCAACGCTTCTTCATAGCGACCGACCGTTACCAGGAGATTGACCCATCGTTCCTGATACGTCAGATCGCTGGTCGTTTGTTTTGCCGCCTGGGCAGCCGCGGATACCGCTTCGTTCAGATAATCGAGTCGTTCAAGCGTGCGCGAAACCTCATCCCAGGCCGTGGGAGATTTGTCCGCTGCCATGGCAAGACAGGTCTCGATCGCTTCGTCGCGACGATTAAGTTGGTGTAGAAGCTGCGCCAGATACTCTTGGTATTGGGGCGACGTTGGATCTCGCTGTATCGCCTCCCGCAGGAATTGTTCGGCGGTGGTCAGCAACACCGCCTCTTGATCGAGCAAGACGGCTGGCAATACTTTCACCTTCGATCCACCGACCAGATCGGTGGGGATCGCTGCCTCTAAGCAGGCGTTGGCTACCTGCATCGCCAGAGCGGCATCAGACGAGTCGATCGCCGCGATGGGTTCCCACGCCTTCACTGCCAATTGACGAGCGCGTGCAGGGTCTCGACTGGATCCTTGCAGATGCAATCGTCCTAATTCAAGTTTCGTTTCTGCATCCGTGGGATTCAGTTTCGTCAGCTCGGTCTGTTGACGAATCGCTGCATCAAAGTTGCCCTCTCGGATGTACATGGAAATCAAACCCTGATGAAGGGCTTGATTCTGAGGCGATCTTTGCAACGCCTGCTGGTAAATCGTTTCTGCCTGATTGATTTGGTCTGCAGTCGATAACGCAGCGGCCAGTCGTGTCATCGACGTGAGATCGTTCGGTTGCCGTTCCAGCCGCGCCGTCCAAAAATCAATCAGTTGTTGAGTGCCACCTTGGTTTTGCAACGCGCTTTCGAGTAAGGCAATAACGTTCTCGGCTTGCCAGCTCTCAGGGCGCACTTGATCCAAAAGTGGTTCCAATTGTTTCACCGCCAAAGCTTGCTGGCTGGCCTGCAAATATAGCCGAGCAATTTCCATCCCCGCGGTGAAGCGTTGGAAAGGATCATCTTGAGACTGGGATTCGATCGATTTCCAGATCTGCAAGGCGCTTTCGCGATTTCCCTGTCGTTGTAAATCGCCTGCCAGCTCGGTCAAAACTCGTGTGTCATTCGCAAATCGCTTGGCGAGCTGCTCCGCAATTGCCTTTGACTTATCAAACTCACCCAGCTGTCGATACGCACTCGCGAGCTGTTTGGACATCGCCAAATAGTCGAGACGCGGTACCCTCATTTCCAGTGCAGTCTCTAGGGCCTTCTTCGCTTCAACTGTTTTTCGCTGTCGCATGAGTTCGTCACCCAACAGCAAATGAACATAATAGTCGCCCGGAATTAAGGTACTCGCCTGTTCAAATGCGGCGAGCGCCGTTTCGCTGTTACGAAGCTCTTGGCAAACAAGCCCCCACGCCAGCCAGAGTGATGCGTCGTCTTGTTCCTTGTCGAGTCGGGAAGTGAGTCGTTGCTTGAGTTCATCGAGACGGTTGGCGTCGCGATAGTGTCGCACCCACAATTCCAGCGCTGTCCCGCGACGAGGCCGCCGCAACACGACCGCTTCGAAGCGATCGGCTTTTATTTGAAACGCCGCGCTCTCATCCGTTTCCTGGCCGAGGCTAGGCAGCGCATGAAAACTGTCGAACCAGAGGATGCTGGCAAGCAAGCAAAATGGAAAAATGACAAAAGAAAATCTTGACGGGTGCATGCATGCCTCGGGGGACCAGCAAGTACTTCCATGAGCGTCTGGTGATAGGACGGATGACCTTATTATTTCACTTGGCTTTTCGTCTGACGACTACCAACAAAGAACGCTTTCTCGATAAATTTACCGATTAAACAGGCGTTTGGCAGAAAATGGTAGCTTCGGTGGAGTTTTCGGCTTGGGGCCTTCGAGGCTGTCGTCTTGGTGTGGCCGGCGAAATGACCGCATTCTCGGCGCTTGGGCGCGCGAGCAGTCGACGATGCTGACCCTCCGTCCGATACGGATTCCACTTTTTTCAGATTTTTTTGGCGGAAGCCAGTCCTTGAATTGACTCTTGGTTTCGAACGGGCTTCTAGTCGAGGGCAAATCATCGCAGAAAAAGGTGCAACCCATGAAACACCGTAAGCATAGCCGGCGCAAATCCCTACGTTCTCTCCAACCAAAACTTGAACAGCTTGAATGTAAACGGCTCTTAGCCGGTGATGTTATCGGTCCGATTGATGAACCCGTGTCCGTGATGGGTTCCATCTCAGGAACCAAGTGGGAAGACGTGAATCGGAATGCTGAACGTGACGCCAATGAGTCAGGATTGGCGGGGGTCACCATTTATATCGATGCCAATAACAATGGCGAATTGGACCGGGGAGAGCGATCCACCGTGACGCGCCGCGACAATCCGGCCACGGATTTCGATGAAGGCGGCATGTATGCTTTTCGTGGTTTAGAGGAGGGGCGCTATTGGGTGCGTGAAGTGGTGCCGAACGGATTTGTTCCCACCTATCCAAACGGTTTGGCGCCCGATGACGATCCGCACCGCACGGGACATCTCGTTTCGGTTGAACAAGGTGAACATGTTCGAGGTGTTGATTTTGGCAATCATCGTCTGCTTGTCGAGCCAGGTGGAGTGCGAGGGACGAAATGGGAAGATCTTGATGGTGACGGAGAACGAGATGCAGGCGAACCGGGTCTACCTGGCGTTGTCATCTATTCGGATTTGAATCGCAATCGTCGTCTCGACCGAAACGAACCATTTACACGCACATCACGAGATATTCCGGAAACGGATTTTGATGAAGGCGGCATGTACGAGATCAACGGACTGCGTCCAGGTGATCATGTAATCCGCGAAATCGTACCGGATGGATACCGTCAGACCTTTCCCCCGACCGGTCCTGTCATCGTGGATGTCGCTGGCGATAGCGATAGTGATGAGTACGCTTCCGTCCGGCCCAATCGCCTTGATTTAAACATTGCCGCGGACGACTACGAGACGGTTGACGTAGCCGTCGCCATTCATCCGCTCTGCTTCGCTCCAGTCGAAGTCGATGTGGTGGCGAGTGACCCAGACGTCAGAATGCGAAATCTTTCCGGCGTTCAGTTAAACGGTTGTGGCGGAGACGTATCCAGGTTTGAAGTTGCGATCGCTTCCGACGGGACCCGTCAAAGATTTTCGCTCGTCTTCGTTAATCGAACGTCAGGCGAAAGATTTGCTTCTATTCCTGTTACTCTCAACGCCATGCATCCCCGCGGAGCTCATCATGTGACCGTTCCATCGGGTGAGACTGTGGAGGGACTCGATTTTGGTAATCGACCGATTGCCACCAGCGCGATTGAGGGTAGTAAGTGGCTTGATATCAATGGTGACGGGCTTCGCGATGTTGAAGAATCGGGCATTGCGGGCGTCGCGATTTATTTGGATCTCAACGGAAACCGTCGTCGGGACCGGAACGAACCGGCAACGGTAACTTCACGTGACAATCCGAGCACACTGGAGGATGAGACGGGTCAATATCGTTTGGGAGGCCTGCGGGCTGGCGAATATGTCGTTCGTGAAGTGATTCCGGAGGGATTCGAGCAAACGTTCCCGGGAATTGACGCGGAAGTTTTGAGTTCACGGACGGGCAGTTTCAATCGGGGAATTGCGTTGGATCTTGATATTACTGATGCCGAGGCACTCAAAAATGCCGATGGGTCACTTGATGCAACGATCGATGTAACGGTGGTATGGCCGAACACGTGCGGAACGATCAAGGCCGACGAAACGGAACACTCCGTGATCGGCAACCACGTGTTGATCGAACTTAGTGGTCATCAGGTCGGCGATCTTTGTGCGGAGGTCATTTCTCCGGAGGTAGTTGAAGTTGACATACCTGAGATCAGATCAGGTCGGTATGACGTCATTGTTACCTTGCATGAAGATCTTCCTCGCGAAGACGATGTTCCGACGCTGAACGCAGTGGGACGTGTGGCACTTGGTGGGAATGGTCAACACGTTGTGACGCTTGGCGTCAATGAAACTGTTGAAGGCGTGGATTTTGGTAATCGCGACGAGCGATACCATGCAGTGGTTCAGGGTACGAAGTGGCTCGATCGAAATGGCGATGGTGTGCGACAACGGCATGAGCCTGGTATTGCTGGGGTTACTGTTTATTCCGATAGGAACTTCAACGGTGAGCTCGACAAAGGTGAACCGCACGCCGTCACGATGGCTGACGATCCGACAACTCGTATCAATGAGGCTGGCCACTATTGGCTGGAGAACCTATGGCCTGGAGAGCATTTGATCACCGAGGTCTTGCCCGCTGGATTCGAGCGGACCTTCCCCTTACCGACTGGCGAGGGCGGTACTTGGCCTGAAAATGATCCCTACTTTTTCGATCTGAAGCCGGGTGAGGTTCTGACGAGTATTGATTTTGGAAATCACCCTATCAATCAGGAATTGGGCGTTGTTAGCGGTTTCAAATGGTCAGATCTGGACAACAACGGTCACCGTGAGTCCGATGAACCCGGACTTGCCGGTGTCACCATCTACTTGGATGCCAATTTGAACAATCAGTTCGATTTGGGTGAACTGGCCACTCGCACGATGCGAGATAACCCGCTGACCCGAATCAATGAAACCGGAATGTACTCGATTGAAGGTGTGCGAGCCGGCTTCTACATTGTTCGAGAGATCATTCCTCCGGGATTCATTCAAACATTCCCTGAGGAGATGACCTGTTTGGCAGTCTTCTGTTCTGGTCGTGGTCATGCCATCAACGTTGATCCTGGGCAGAGCGTGGAAGGCCTTGATTTCGGCAATCATCTTGTGAGAGAGCCGGCATCTATTCAAGGCCTGAAGTGGCTCGACCGTAACGGTAATGGTGAGCGTGAGCGTAATGAGCCTGGTCTAGCCGGCGTTACGATCTTCGCAGATATCAACCTGAACGGAGAACTTGATCGTGGTGAGCCTCACGCTCAAACTCGACGTGACGATCCTGATACAAGGATCAACGAAACGGGGATGTACCAGCTGAAAGTCAGGCCTGGAGAGCATCTGATCTTGGAAGTTGTTCCGGATGGCTACCGACAAACCTATCCCAATCCCCAGCGTCGCATCGCGTTCCCCTTTAACCTGGGTCATCGCGTCGACGTTTCGGCAGGCGATATCGTGCGAGGTATTGACTTTGGTAATCAGCCCAGGCTACCCCTGACCGGTGCTGTTGAAGGCATGAAGTGGTTGGATCGGAACGGTAACGGGGAGCGTGAGCGTAATGAACCGGGCTTGTCGGGTGTCGTTATTTATTCCGACATCAACAACAATGGTCGACACGATGCTGACGAACCGACAACACGCACACAACGTGATAATCCGCGGACGGATGTGGACGAGCGAGGCTTGTATCGCCTCGACGGCTTGGCTCCGGGA
>Ga0163179_10001056_pt1 | contig 19746 bp, 32 predicted proteins | sample AtlANTMetagenome_FD_109643 | JGI IMG/M metagenome (GOLD analysis project Ga0163179, IMG submission 109643) | Marine eukaryotic phytoplankton communities from the Atlantic Ocean - Atlantic ANT 2 Metagenome | ecosystem: Environmental > Aquatic > Marine > Oceanic | place: North Atlantic Ocean... | reverse complement strand
TAAATGGAAAGCCAGGTCTTCCTGGCACGGACGGTAAAGATGGTAAACCAGGGAAAGATGGGAAAGATGGTGAGCAAGGAGAAAAGGGTGGCCATGGTTCAGCCGGTGCAGATGGAATTAGTATTACGGGTGCCTGGTTCGGCCACCCCTTCAGTGATCATACGGCACCACACGAAAACCTAATACTAGAAACAAGCGGACAGTATCCGGATGGCACAACTATAACCCTAGACGTTGGAAAGATGCCTTGTTGTGATCATAATGACATGCCAGAATATACACATGATCCGGTTGATGATGGAAATGATGATGATACAGGCGGTATCAATGATGAAAGCCCAAGCCCTGAGCCAGAAGAAGTAATACCTTTGGTAATCCCAAAACACTCCTGGCTAACTGACGATTCATTTCGTGAAACAGTTAGCTCATGGGGAGCGTTAGGATATATTGAAGTGCCAAGCCATCAATTAATGGAAGATGTTCCATATAATTCAACGGATATCTCTTATCAGATTCGCCACCCCCTAACTACAGCATACCCTGCTGACGGCCGGTTTGTGGATACACTAAACCATGACTTTCGGTCATTTTTTCTTTCAACCACCAATGGCGCGGCGGTTCGTAGGTATTATGATAGACTAAGTCTAGGTGGGACACATGATCCATACTACCACCCGAATGCAGTTAACCAGTCAATACAGGGTGGTGCCGTTATGTTAGCAATTAAAAATAATTCAACACATAGCAGCCAATTACATAGCGGGGAATGGTTTGTGACAATGCCTCGAGGTTTCGATGATTTTTCTGATGAATCGACCCTCAGGGGTGGGTTGTATGTCCACAACCCTGATACCCCTAGTATGACTTCCAGCAGAGTAGGTTATAAAATCCCCTTAAGTCCTGAGTTAGGTGATCAGGGCCCAGGATCTGATGCCGTTGAATGGGAGTTTGGATTAACAGAACCGACAGCAGAGCTACGTTTTATCTTTTTTAGATCAGATATGCAAGCTGATGGTAGTCTCGGATATGCTATTGATGAAGAGCAGGCTGCACTCAATCAAGAATATGCAGATTCCTTAATACAGGGCATAAGCCCGGGAGACTCAGGTGCGTCCGGACCAATTGGGGGACCGGGTATAAAGAAGATTGAATAACTCAACCCTCTAATAAACCAAAACTTTATTCATGCTGGCTGTTTCGGCAACCAGCATGAATTATTTTTGAGCCCTTGAGTGATAAGAAGGTATAATCTTGAAGTAAGTTCTGGTTACCCTTAGTTTTCCAAGTCCGCCATTTGTTCTAAGGGTGTAATGTTAAACTGAAACACATCACGAATGACACCATCTATCAGGACCTCATATATATCATAACATTCCCATTGTGCGGACTCGCTTATACTGTGGGGTCGTCCCTTAAAAGATAAAACTGTAGCTAAATCGCCATGGCTGACCACTGTTTGATCACCTAGAAAGTCATTACAAGAAGGATAATTGCTTAAGCTTATCTCAGAAAATATTATCGCATGAGATCGTTCATAAACGTCTAGCGTCCCGACCGTGGCTAACCCATCATCTGTGAAACATCGATTTAGAATATCGAGCTGGACTAATTGCCCATGCTTATAGTGTTTATCATCGGCCATTCATTGTTGCTTGCATATGCAAACAACAATAAATATATAGCTAAACCTTATTCTGTTTCTGGGGGTGTATCCTCGAACTCAGCATCAACAACATTGTCTTCCTGGGCGCTGTCGTCAGGGGGTGTATCTTGGCCCTGCATGTCAGCATACATTGCAGCACCAGCTGCGTTCATAGCTGCTGTCAAGCTCTCGGTTGCAGAATTAAACTGATCAGTATCATCAGATTCTAGTGCTGACTTTGCAGATGCAATATTCTCAGTTAAACTAGCTGATAACTCACCAGAAATCTTATCTCCATACTCTGTCATCATCTTTTCAGCTTGATACATCTTAGCATCTAAATTATTCTTTGCCTCGATATGATCTCTTTTCTTCTTATCTTCTTCAGCAAATTTCTCAGCATCGTCAACCATTTTCTGAATGTCGGTATCACTTAGGCTGCCATTACCTTCAATCCTAATTGACTGTTCTTTTCCAGATGCCTTATCCTTTGCGCTTACATTGACGATCCCATTAGCATCTAGATCAAATGTCACTTCAATCTGTGGCATGCCACGAGGGGCCGGAGGAATTCCATCTAGGTGGAACCGACCCAGGGTCTTATTATCCTTTGCAAACTGGCGTTCACCTTGAAGTACATGAATCTCTACCGATGATTGGCCATCTGAAGCAGTACTAAATACTTCACTTTTGTTCGCAGGGATTGTTGTATTACGTGTGATAAGTGTTGTCATGACGCCGCCAAGGGTCTCGATCCCAAGACTTAAGGGGGTTACATCTAAAAGTAATACATCTGTAACCTCACCAGACAGGACACCTCCCTGTACTGCTGCACCCAATGCCACCACCTCATCTGGGTTTACGGTTGTATTTGGCGCCTTTCCGAAGTGACTTTCAACTCGTTGTCGTACTGCTGGAATCCTTGTTGATCCACCAACAAGCAATACTTCATCAATATCAGTGGTCTTAAGTCCGGCATCTTTCAATGCTAGCTCAACTGGCTTCATAACCTTACCAAGAAAATCTTCTATTAGACGATTAAATGCCGATAATGAGAGACTGGTTTGAAAATGTTTTGGACCTGACGCGTCTGCTGTCAAAAACGGGAGGTTTATATCTGCAGACTGCTTAGAGCTAAGCTCAACCTTTGCCTTCTCTGCTGCCTCTTTAACACGCTGCATAACCATTGAATCGTTAGATAGGTCAATACCGGTCTGGCTATTAAACTCAGAAAGCATCCAGTCAATAATTGCTTGATCAACATCATCACCACCAAGGTGGGTATCACCATTCGTCGATAAAACTTCAATTACGTTTTCATCAATCTCTAAAATCGAAACATCAAATGTTCCCCCGCCTAAGTCAAAGACTGCAACTTTTTGCTCTTTATTTTGATCAATACCGTATGCTAATGCAGCTGCGGTCGGCTCATTGATAATTCTTTTAACATCAAGACCTGCGATCTTTCCAGCATCTTTAGTAGCCTGTCGTTGCGCATCATTAAAATATGCAGGAACAGTAATAACAGCTTCAGTTACTGTTTCATTTAGGTATTCCTCTGCAGCTTCCTTCAATTTCGTTAATACCTGCGCACTTACCTCCTGAGGTGTGTACTTCTTTCCATCAATGTGGATTATACACATACCACCCGGGCCGGCTGTTACATCATAAGGTACCCTTCCGGCTTCATCCTTAATGTCCTTGAATGGAACACCCATAAACCTCTTTGCAGAATAAACTGTATTTTCAGGATTAGTAATAGCCTGGCGTTTTGCTGATAACCCTACTACTCTGTCACTATTGCTAGAGAACCCTACGATTGATGGTGTTGTTCTTTCACCTTCTGCGTTAATGATAACCTTAGGCTGCTTACCCTCCATAACAGCTACACAGCTGTTTGTGGTACCTAGATCGATTCCAATAATTTTACCCATTGATATATTTCTCCTAATTGCTAATAAACAACAATATTAATATAAGCACAAAATCATAAATGTACATAGAACAAAGTTAATTCGAATTGAGTTTCCCCATTACATGTACCTGCAGATTTCTTATATTGAATAATACCTAAGGTATACGAGGAGTTTAGATTGTTTTTTCCTTTTTTTGAACTATTATTATTCGCTGTCGGGTACACAGCAACAACGCTAGCATATTATGTCAATCACCGGTTTATCTTTCATGGAAGGATGCCCAGCTGGATCCCTAACAGGGTTAAAAAAATACACAAGTGGTATGCAAGGTTTCATACTATGCATCACATTAACGCATTTCCAGAGAATGACTCAACAGAAAAAGTTGAAGAATACATACATGTTCCCCTATACGGAAAAATTGCAGCTAGCATAGGAATTATAGCAACTATGCCGGTATCTGTTGGGTTAGCATGTGGAATCATAGGCTTCTTTATAGTTTATAGCATTCGGCATGGTACAATCCATGGAGTACAAGTACTATGTTTTAAGCCTGCCTCAAAAGACTCAAAGTATTATAGGCACCATATGTCACATCATAAAAAAGGAAACTGGAACAAGCATAACTTTTCAGGTGTACATGCATGGGTTGACAAGCTGTTTGGTACCTATTCTGCAACCTGACAGCTTATCTCTATGTCTATTGGCGTACTGATTTGAAAGTGGGGCCAAACATATAGATCATATGCAATTGCAGTTATAGTGTATGAATATGATTCGTGTGCGTATCTGCAATATGCATTCTGAATGGCGATGTAGCCATCCTGTATTTCGAAGTAACCGGATTCACCTTTCCCTACTTCTACACTTTCACAGTAGTCCTCTGATTGCATGCACTCTTCTTCTGTGTCATATATGTCAGCAGTATCTGCTGTGTAGCCAACCCACTCAACTCTGTCGCTAGAAAACTTAATCCTTAAATAATCTGGATTATGATCATTTAACTCAAGTATAAATGCACCTACCTGAACTGGAACTAAATCATATGCCGGAGTAACTTCAAGGGGTAAACTGACAGAGACAAACTCAGAGTTTGCACTTAGGTTGCCTGGAGATAACAATAAATCAACCTGTTGCGGAATGTATTCATTGCTATCCTGGCTGTATCCTGGATCTATATCCTCCTCAGGCCCACAGCTAATCATAAAAAATGTGGCTAGCATTATACAATACAAAACTTTGCGCATTCAAGCTCCCATCTGGGATCTGGAATCCCGATAATTAAACGTCATAATATTTTACCAACTAATAGGCCTGCTAGTAAACCAACAAAAAGACACGCTCCAATTGCTAATCCAACCCATACACCCTCCTTGAATGTCTTACTTTCAGTCGGTGGCTGATTAACTGCCGTTAACTCACCTTTTAGCTTATCAAATCTCTCAATCAATACTGATTCGAGTTCTTCCATAACGCCAGGCATCGTTTCGTTTAGGCCACACTTTACAGCATCATGCATGCACTCTTCAAGTAGCTCTTTATTCGATGCAATTTCATTTGGGTGCCGATAAGACATACCCAATTATATCGTATGATCTACTAATTTACACGCTGTATTCTCATATTACCTATAATTATGTACATGTACGCAGAGCAAAGAAAAGATGCAATGTGGAAAATTTCCATGGATATATCTGAATATATGCTTCATGATGCAACGCTAACGAGAGAGTGTGCTATAGAAAAATATATAGAAGAAATTCGCTACCCAGGAATGAATATCTTGTACCGAAAGAGATTTGTTGAGATGGCTCTTATGAAATACCCGCCACAGGCAGAGTATCAAAAAACTAAAACTAAACTACTTGGCTAGCATTAACTTTCGTAGCGTCTGATCTTTCAAGGTATTCAAGCATTTCATTAATGGTAAGTCCGGTGTTTCCAAGATCTGAACCTGTTAAATCAATGAATGCCTTGTCACCTTTCATGCGGACCTTTATTTTAAGCAATTTTTTTTTAGAATTTTTGCCTAATGTCCACACAGGGCAATATTCGATGTTTTGTGTGTCATGATCAATGCTAGTAATATTCAAGGTACCCCCTAGAGCCATAGCAATACACCTATTAATAATAGCCTTTATTAAGTCTGCATCTATAGATGATCCTATCATTGCTTTATCTCCTTCACAAACGAATCTAATACTATATAATTAGTTCGTGGATGACGTAACTTTACAGTTCGGCATAGAGATTAATAATTATAGATGTCCTACAAATTGACAGAAGGAATTAAAGATGAGAATAACTGAAAAGCGACTAAGGTCGGTAATTAGAAATGTCCTTGGTGAAGCGATGTTTGGGCTTTATAAACGAGACAAAAAGCAGAAAGGCTTCAAATGGGGGAAATGGTCCAGAGATGTAGGGCCGGGCGGAGGCAGCATGGCAGACTACTATGCTGATGACTACCTAGACGGTGTTGATGAAGTTGACGAGCTTGATGAGTCAGATGAAGTTGAAGAAAATGCAGGCTCAGAAGAACAAAAGCAAAAAGACGATAATTACTACGACGGCGTCGACGAGTAATAGTTAGGAAAGAAGAACAATGGCCGGAGAACTTAATGATAAGCAATATATTTTCACATTGCTTACAGCATTAGTTAAAAGAGAACAAACCCAAGAAATTCGAATCTCAGAAGAAGAATTAATTCAAGTAACAAAAATGGATGCCTTAGCATTAATGTGGGATCCAAACACATCAGAAATTGTACTTAAGGTTAACCCAGTTAACATCGTCCCGAATGATCTGTCATATGAAAACTGACACTAGCGCTGTCAATCATTCTCAGGTGGTGTACAATATTTGTCATGAAGATTAGCAAAGTAAAATGCCGTTAAGGCGCCGGCAGACGTTCCCGTCAGCAAGTTTAGAATACTCATATCTTCTACATTGTCCATGTCTCTCCTAGAATGAATAGAATCTAGGATTGCAGCAACATATGCTACTTCATCTACAGCTGCAGCTCCACCACCGGAGACACAAATTGAAACTTTCTCTTTACCCATTCGAATCAAGTCTTCATCAGAAAATAATGGTTCTGTACCGGTAACAGGGTCTCCAAAAATTTTGAGAATTGCACGATGATATGACTCTTCAAAGATGTCATTTGTCGTATCAGCATCATATTGGTTGAACTCTGTCCAGTCAGGGTATTCCCTTCCATTTTCAGCCTTTAGTTTTTTCCTACTCTCTTTAGTATCAATCGTTATAACAGAAGGAAGATAAAAGTCATTCTCAATTTTCATCCAGCGGTTTTCAATTAGCTGTTGTTTATCGGCCCAAGAATCTGTTAATAGAAAAAGCCCAGACTTCACAGTCTGGTAAATGGGACCTATAAATAACTTATGTTGGGCCCATCTGAATCTTGAGTCAAACTCTATTTTTGGTGCCTTCTTAACAGGATAAATAGAGATTATGATAGTATTCCTATCATATGTAGCGGCGCATGCGCCCGTATTCGTCGTAACAGCGCCGTCTGTAACACCAAAGCCGGTTGCATTACCTCCATGCATACCCATTAGCCCACGGCCAGTAATCTGCCATGGCTTGCGGTCATCAACCTGGCCTGAGAAATTATACCATGAACAACCGTCATTACATACTTTCCTTGACTCTTCACTAACAGGAAGTAGCAGCGGAACATTAAAAAACTGAAATGGAATTGCAGCAGATTGAGATGCCAATATCCAGACAGGTATATCAGGTTCATATCTATAATTGTCATGAGGCATTGTCTCTGGGCGAAGAACAGGAACACCATCATTATGAATAATGGTATCTATGGGCCTATTATATGTTATTACGCTAGCATCGACAGTTGGAATATATGCAGTAATTGCAACTGCAGTCTTAAGATCTCCCGCCCTCAATGTGGGGTCAAATAAACTTTGAAACAATTTTGAAGAATTATATATACCATTATGAATTGGCATATTCCAACCCCAGATTTTTATCTTTGCTAATGCCCTTTTCCACCACGGTTTTTCACAACCATCTGGAAGAAGCTCTGATAGTATTGGGATTGAGCTTAGTACCATTCTCTTAAATGGCTGTTCTCCTAAATTTGCATCTTTCTCTTCCATTCATTTCATCCTTAAACATGATTTATGTTATTAAATATACCATGCTGAGAAGTAAAGAGAAAATTTTAACGTCTACCGAGGCATGTTTTCGACAACATATCTACCCAGATCATCTGCCATGGCTCTCACCCTTCTAGCATATCGGCTGCCTGCTGCATGCGGTACTCTTTGCTTGCATCTAAACCCTGCATTGTAACCACAGAGGCCTGTTTGTTCATTCCCTCGCCCATATACATGTAGCCAATACCTTAAGGCTCGAGCACCTGCAAGAATGCTAGTCTCTGGATCCTTAAGCTGATCGCATGTTAGGAGCGGGTTGCCGACACCTCGAGGGTATGGTCGGCCCCCTGTATATCTCGGTAGAACCTGCGTTAGTCCACATGCATTTGCCCGGCTAACAACCCTAGGGTGAAAACGGCTCTCATAATGAATCAAAGCAATCATTATCTCTGGCCGGAGACCAAACTCCTCACTAACTTCTACAATCTGTGGGACGTGGGTACATGCATACTCAGCTCTCTCACTGCTGTCACCAATTCCTAATGCAAGTATTCCTGCACATAATACTTCTATCAATGTCATAATAAAACCTCAGCCCGGAATATACCACCATCGGGCTCATCAGATACTTTACTATCTTTTAGTTGCTCAATGAGCATATCTTAAATATACTGAGAAATAGCGTCGATAATTTTCTTAATCGTTTTTCTCAGTATCTGCTACATCGGCATCCTTTACTTTCTTCTTCCCCTTTGAGGTTTTACCTTTCTTTTTAGCCACGACTGTGTCCGGATCAACACGAGTACGTACAGTGAACCCTTCTGGATCATTCATACGCTTGATCTTGATTTGCATATCCGTAGTCTTGTCTTTCTTCCATGATGACAAAACATCATCACGATATGAGGCAGCATCGTCATAAGTCGTTGTTTTCTTTACAACTTTCCATGGTGCTCCTTGTTTATGTTCACTCTGTTGTTTTTCTTGCATGTCTAATGTCTCCCTATTGGTTTATGATGAGGTCTTTGGTTACTTCCTTAGTTCCCCATGGTAAAATTAAATCGTCCTTCTATGAAGGTCTAAGAACATATCACCTGGTGGTTGATATTCTGTAATATATTCAGCTATGCCACGAATTAGATCACGACGAAGCTCTGGATCATTTCTATCTTCATTCCAATCTAAAGATAGGACCCTTACTCCCTGGGTGCCCAGTGTATTGACAACCTTATCTTCCTCTGTCTTTAAGTCACTAAGGTACTTCAAGTCAATCGCATCTTCGCAGCGACGGCCGGTCTGATCTTCCATCCTCCTGACTATTCTTTGTTGAGCTACTTTTGGATCAACTTGCAAATGTACACATACTGTCGGAAGCAGTACGCTAGCAGTCATAGCATGATAAATACTTTGATATGTATCAAATTCATTTTGAGACATATCACCCATTGATAGTTGCAACCTTGCGAATGCTGTGTCACCAAAGTATGAGCGATCTAGTACCGATGTATTTCCAGTGGTCATTGCATGCCATTGCGCATGTAAGTGCATTTTATAGCGAGCCTGTAATAGATGCGTTTGCATCGTATATGCCCACCTTCCAGGCTTTCGATAAAAATCAGCTAAATATGGATTTGAGTTATTCTTCTCATCAGGCTCTTGAAGGTAAAGAGTACCTTCACCAAGCTCATCCGCTAACTCTCTAGAGAAACTTGACTTTCCAGCGCCGATGATGCCCTCGACTACAACTACTTTTCCACGACTCATAAACAATCTCCATTATTGTAAAAACTAAAAACTAACAAATAGATTATAACCGGTTATTTTAAGATGGTCAAAATGGATTACCAGGATATAGCAAACAATTATCACCGATTCGCTTATGTGACCAACCCCTTGACAATGCGATGTGGTGAATATTTTGAGATACGTTTTTTCTTTCCTTATAAAATCGCACCATGGATCTCCATGGTGCGCCATACTTTTTTGTTAATACAAAAACCTGTGTATTAGGATTTTTTACTAGGAACTTGTCATATACAACATCAAACCACCTACCATAGGTGGAATCAGAAAACACTATTTTCCCAGGCTTTAAGATCTCTAAAGCTCCTGAAAGTGCCATCGACTTTATTCCTGATCCCCCGGCACTGTGGCCATACAACGTAATATTGCGAGAAGATATATCTTCTATGGAAACGTTAAATGACCTAAGGATATCAAATGTGCTTGACATCCATGCTTCGAACTCTCCTGACTTTCGAAATGGGCCAGTTCCGTTTCTAGAGGTCTTTGTTTTAGTCCAATGTGACCATGGTTGTTCAACTGCAATTACCAGCACATTATCACCACGTTCATACCTAGATTTGATGTGACGGAGTATCCTAATTTGAAACTTATTGAACCCATTATGCCCATGTAGCCATATTAAAACCTGAGCTGGTTTATTCCTGTCATACTGCGACGGTACATATATTATCGTATGCCTCTTGCCACCATAATGTAGGCTGTCAGGTACACCATTCCCATTTATCGCACCGATCCATACATGTCCCTTTGTTCCTGCAGCATTCATTTGCTTTTTCCATAAATTAACAATCGGCCTGTATGTTCCTTTATGTACAGTTAACGAATTAGCTGTCAACTTAATCTGGGGTTTTTGAAGTTTCGGGGATGTAATATCCTTTGACTTAACTTCTTGTGCTAACACTCGGGGTGTATGCCCGGGTAAAAAAAGAAGTGTGCCAAAAGCACACCACGTTAAAATCTTAAATTTATTATTCATCTATCGATTTACCATAAAGCTCTGCTAATTTTCTTTTGCGAGCTATTTCTCGTTCATGGGCTTGTTTTTTAAGTGCATCTATCTTTAAAGCCCTCAAGTATGCACGTACTATAAATCCTAAGCAGATGCCAATAAAAAAATATGCCCCTAACCCTAAGTCCATTTCTCAACCTTCACTTCCTTGTAACAACCTATGAGAATCATGATCAAAATGCTCAGTAGAGAACTCAAACATCTCTGAGTCTTTTAGTGCTATTATTCTATGACGAAGGCCCCTGTACACATGGAATGCGTCACCAGGTACCATCATTGTTTCGTCTGCTGTAGCGATATCATCATCTTTCGATGACAGTACCTTCAATAATCCAGAATGTAAAAATAGTACTTCATCCTTAAGCTTGTGAAAATGCCATGATGTATGTTTACCTTCCATCAACTTTAAAAGTTTCCCACAATACTCAGGTTTATTTACGATCCATTTCTCATATCCCCATTTTTTTGGAACATGCTTAATGTCTAATAAGTGTCTTTGCTTTTTCATACTACATCCATTAAATAAAAATGTAAGCTATTTACCATTAGATGTATATGACGGTATACTTAATAATATGTTTAGTAGAATAAAAAATATTTTCCAAAGCATGTTGCCCGGCATTTTTAGAATCTTAAAGCTAGCAGCATTTCTTTCGATTATTACAGTCGGCATACCTATATTGTATGCTGCATTGCCAGTCAATACTCGGCCTAGCAGCGTGTGGGAATTCACAAATATTGTACTATTGATATATGTCGCGACCCAACTAACTTTTCGGCCAGGCGGATGTACGTTCTTAGAAGATTAATCTAAGTCATCTAATGCTAGCTTTGACCCGGGTGGATTTGATTTCCTGGGTGTACTTACTATCTCTGCATCGTGTATGTCTCCATCCCGGGATGGCTTAACCCAGCCTGGAGGGGGCGAATATGAAGACCATTGCTTGTTGGTACTTTTTTTTCTAGCTGCACCCAAAATATTTCTGATGTGTACATCTCTCTCTGAAAGTTCATATGGAAGAAGTCGACCTGTATTTCTAATCTCTGACTTTGTACAGTACCCGCATTCGCCATTTAAGAGCTGATACTTTACATTTATATGCTTTCCAACATCTCTGCCGAATGAAGCTCCTATGCCAATTGTCTTAACGATAAGAATATTGCCTAGCCCAGGCATCTTCCATCTCTGTCCAGAGAGCACAGGTACGGCACGAGGGTTTGTCATTGTAAAGACAATTATGCACAAGGCTGCCGCCACCATCATTATTGTAATCGCAACTATCATAATAAAACACTTTACATACTAAACATATCAATGAATAATTGTTAGTTAATGGTGCCATGAGATAATATGTAATATTGTATGTGCTAAAATCCCGATATATGAACATAAACAAATACCGATGGCATGATAATTGTCTTAAATTACTTCTCGTGTTAAATTTATTTGATGCTGTTTGTACATATATTTGGGTTGGACTTGGATATGCAAAAGAAGCAAACCCAATCATGGATTATGTTTTATCAGTAAGCCCACCTGGATTTATTCTATACAAGATATTTATCGTCAATCTTGGAGTATTATTATTGTGGCGCTTGCAAGATCAAGTTTTCTCTAGGGTTGTCACCGTGCCAGTGCTGGGTGTATACGTTGCTATAGCTGCCATTCATTTAACATTTATTGTCGACCTTATTTGTTTTACGACTTAGGTTACATAGATATAATTCGCGTTATGTTGAATGAAACTACTGTCACTTCAAATATATGGAAAGCAACGTGGGTGGGAATGAAGTGGGGATTTGTCCTCATTACTGCAGGGTATCTGGTAGCGACTGGGTATTCTATCTACTATACTTTCAAAACAGTGTTGATGTCTACGGTACCTTGAACTATCCTTTCCTTTTCGCTTCTCTTTAGCTTTCGAAAGCGATATTCTACCTTAGCAGCCTTTGATCTGCTTTCATACTCATGACAGAATATTACCCTCGATGGCCGGCGGGCACGAGTATATTTCGCACCTTTCTTCGTAAAATTATGCTCATGTAGTCTTCTAACTACGTCCGTAGTAATGCCCGTGTAATATGTGTTATCATTACACTCAAGTACATACAGAAACCATTGATCACCCATTGGATCCTTTGATATATCTTCGACTAAAACCCAACGAAGTTCGCCATTTACAAGAACCTGTGCAAACGGAACATCTTCGCAGTCTATGCTTTCAACTGCAGTTATAACGCCGTAGCCCCTCCCTTGCCAGTCACGAAGTGAAGATTGGCCGCGAGTACTATCAACAAAAACGAAGTCGCCGACTTTTAGATTTAGTCTTGCCATAATATATACTCTCACAAAACATCAATAATAAATATGGATGATAGCATCAGTTGACTATTATAGCTTAAGCTTACGTATTAATTCTTTTTGATCACTAGTTAATGTTGTAGGGACGTCAACTGCAAGGTGGACATAATGGTGGCCCGTAGCACGGGAGCGATACCCAGGAACACCTTTCTGCCTTAACCTAAGTGTCGAACCAGATTGAGTTCCTGAGGTAACCTTTATCGTCTGCTTACCATGTATCGTCTCAACCTCAAGTACGCCACCCAAGGTAGCGACAGTAAATGACATCGGTACGCTAGTATGGATATCCCTTCCATCCCTGGAAAACCTAGGGTCTGGAGTCACATTAATTTGTACCATCAAGTTACCGTTGTGAGATCCTTGATGGTTCGGGTGGCCCTTGCCTGTAACTCTAAGAATTGTGCCATCATCAACGCCAGGTGGAATCGTTACCTTAATTTTATCGTTTGTAGGTATTTGCCCTATGCCCCCACATGGAATGCAGGGCTTCTCTGGCATCATACCCCTGCCTTGGCAATTAGGGCATGCCGAATTCACTCTCATGAATCCCTGCCTATGAGTTATATATCCCGTTCCAGCACAAGAACCACACCTTGTTAGTTGGCCAGAGGAAGAACCTGTAGCGCCACAAACCCTGCACGGGGCCATTGTCCTAGTATTAACGTCATGCTGGCACCCAAAAACAGCATCATTAAATGATAATGTTAAACGTACATTTATATCCTTGCCACGGCGTTGTTGTGGCCGTGATCTTTGTTGCCGCTGGCCGAAGACGTCACCAAACATATCAAATATGTCAAATGGATCTCCTCCAGAGTAGTTGCCTGAAAATGATTGTGCACCCGGATCCGGGGTGCCATACATATCATAGTTTTTCTTCTTTTCAGGATCACTCAAGATCTCATATGCATATGAGATCTCCTTAAACTTATTCTCGGCACTCTCATCATCAGGATTTCTATCAGGATGATACTTCATAGCTAGTTTGCGATATGACTTCTTTATCTCTTTTTCGTCAGCAGACTTTTCGATACCTAATATAGCATATAGATCCTTCATGTAATTACCTCAAGCTCATCTGCCCACTGGTGTGCTATTGTGCCATCGAAACATAGAACCTCAATCTCTGATGGCTCTGTAGTACTTGATACTGAAATTATCATACCCATTAGCTCAGGTGAAGGTGCAAACCCTCCACTAGCCTCATGATCATAAAATCTAACTAGTTGGCCAACCTTCATGTTGACCACTCACGTGCCCAAGTTGGACGCTTAGTCTTTTTCAACGACATCTTCTTATACTCCGGATGGACCTCTAATAAGATCTCTTTCGTTCGAGCCTTATCATATGGGGACTGTACTAAAAATACCTTAGGGACGTCGTGATCTTTAATGTAAGTAGTAACAGTCCAAAATTTCATGCGTCTCCCTTTTGCTTTTGCATCATCTGCAAATATGCAAGTTGTGTCTTAACCATATCACCAACCTCTGCCTGAAAGTCTGGAGACTTAAGGGCCGCCTGGGATTTCTGCAACTCATCCAACATGAACCAAGCTGAACGAATTTCATCTTCATATTCTTCGATATAGGGACTAAGGTAACTAGCAATAAAGCAAGCAAGGTTATCCTGTGCAGCAGAGGAGTCAAGGTTAGCCTGAACTACTCCTCCCTTTGTATACTCAGATATGCATTCAAGCAAAATATCTTTTAGCTTTATTGTAAGATCTATTCTTTCTTCTTCTGACATTTTTTCTCCTATCCAGCAATTACAGCAGCATCAGCAATATATGTTATAACACAGTCGGTCATAATCTTGTCGAACTTAAAATTATCGACATATAACTCTAAACGACTAGCTAGTCGGCGGCCTCTCTTCCAGGCCTCAATTTCCTCAGCAACAAGAGAAACCTGAAATGCTCGACTCTTTGATTTTCGAAAATCGCAAGATACAGCATACATCGGATGATCCTTCTGAAACTGACTGGCTGTTTGTGAAATTAATAGATGACCACATTCATGGAGAAGTGTATAAAATCGGCTCTCAGCATGTTGGCGAGAGTTGATATAAATGGTTTTCTCTTCAAACTCTAAGCGGTCATCGGCATCGGTAAAGCAACTTATCTTATATCCTTTTGAAACAACCCAACCAGACACAACATCATATTGTTTATTCCAAAAGTTAATCCCTCTACTGGTTCGCATTATATCCCCGATGTAAAAAATATTCTATATTTATATTACCCAGTAAAAGAGGGTTTTACATTATTCGTCACCCTGTTTTTTCTTTTTTGTGACCTTTGTCCAATCGCCCAATGTTTCGACATCGATACCGCGGTCGGACCATTTCTGCACTTTTCGAACATCATTAAAGAAATGTTGTGCTTGCATTCCCATCGATCCGCGGGACATAAGCTGGTCACGTATCGAATCAGATCCTGCGGATATAGGTGCATCATCGTCGACAAACCATAGCCTATCAGAGTTCCATACATAGCGAATGAATATCTCTTCGCCGGCTTTGATATCAACCTTGGTACGAAAGATCAATGCATTATACCCATACTCTTCTGCTGTTCTTAGACGCCATTGGGCATTCGGTTCGAATGAATGATTTATTAATCCACCCCACCCAAGAGCTATAGCAGACATGCCATTAATCCATGCAAAAGGATAATCAGATAACGTATGCCTCACGCCATCATGGATCGAGTTTAATTCTTCAAATGTATTATGGCTTACAATGATAACAGGAGATGATTCAAAGACAGTCCTTGCAGGAATATCCTTTGTAGCAAAAACCCCTATACCCGAATTTGGTATCGTCGAAGTACCAAGCTTGATATCGCCAATAAACCAGTTTTCATCGAATTTCTCTTGTTCTTTAAACACTATCTATCTGCCTTCAGTAAGTCTTCAGTCTTGTACTTTACGAATAACTGATCTTTACCATCTAGCCTGATTACAGCAACCCTGACACCCGTGGACGTACCTCCCGTCGTCAAAAGCTTTGAATTAACAGTCTCGATTGAAGTCACAGTACCAACTTGACTCATATTAAAAAATGGAACTACCCGATCACCAACTCTAATCATACTTACATCCTCTTGTGGGGTTTACTTAGTATGATTATTGTATTCCTGTCTACGTAAGAAGTATAACCTAGTGCCCAAAATATAATCCCATAATGGTGGTGTAACGCACCAGTTCGCATCCTGGTCTTTTCCCATATGGTGATCGTAATGCCATGGTACCCATCGCTTTGCCCACTCTGGATCTAAATGTGACTTCCTATGAATCATAAAGTATAATAATGCATGAAACCAGATATAGCCAGCGAAATACGGGAAAATGTAAAAAAGAGGTGTATGGACAAGCGCTCCAAGAAATAACTCGGAAATCTCCCGTATCGGGTCTTCCTTGATACCAGAAAACTTATAGCTATCATCATGATAGTTATTCCTTCTAACTACCCTATGATGATCTTTCCAGTGAGTACTAAAACGACTGCCACGTTTTTTTCCTAAGCCATGCTGAATATATCGATGATACAACCACTCAACTAGGTTTGCATATAGATAGCCTGTTAAAACCTGCAAGCAAAGTGACAACATTAACTTTCTTCTCTGTCATATGCCGATATAAAGTCAACAATAAATTGATGAACGATTGAGAAGGGTACAGAGACAGTTATTCCTGACGACATTGATGAGCAACCTAAGCCGTCAGCACAAAATGGTCCTGACATGAACATGCTTACGACGCCTGTTATTTCACCTTGCTGGTTTAGAATAAGTGAACCAGAAGATCCAGGGGCCACAGGGAAAGTATAATAATCTTGTGCTAGTGTTCCGCGATATGGGGGAGTTGATCCACTATATATGCCTTCAAAAAGTGGTACCATCATACCAGGAATAGCATATCCAAACGGGCCTTGTGCACAATGAATTTTATCACCTATTACCGGTGGTCGATGAGATACTGAAAGTGTTGGTGTTGATTCTATTTTTGAGGAAGTTGTTATTACACATATATCATATGTTGAGTGACAATCTATAGATCTAATCTTATACTCAATGCCATTGCTTGCTGCAATTGTTAATGAAGTCTCAATACCTTCTGCTTTAAGGATTCCCCTACGAAACTCTTGCTTTGCTAGAGATAAAGGTGTACCAGTGATGCCAGCATACGCTCTAATTATTCCCTGGATTGCTGACTGACTTGAAGAAGGGCGTGTACCGAAATCGCTAACAACATGTGTTGCAGTCAGGATTGCAGATGAGTTATCTGAATGTGCAATTATTCCACCAGACCCTATCCCGGCCGGGCCTGTAATTGCTAATCCAATCTCCCTACACTGGGTTAAGTCATTTGGGTTACAACGCTTTATTTCGTATGAAACAGATGTGTGAACCCTAACATATGCAGATGTTATATGTCTTGCAGTTTGCTGTCGGGGCGTTAATGGTATCGTGTGTGCACAAGATACTAACGTTAATATAAAACAAAGAAATGGTATTAGCCTAATAATCACACGAAAAACCCCTTTTAAGATTAATTAGGGAAAACCCCTATATTCTTAAATATGGGCTCAATGATTATTTTTTTGAATCTTCGTCTTTTTTCTCAGCTTCTTCTTTGGACTTTTTGCTCCACTGATCTTTTGGCATTAATTTCTCAATTCGAAATGATAATGCTTTCATCCCATTAACAGTGGGCTGGCCTAAGTCATCAGTACCTATTTTCTTTATAACTGTACGCTTGTTCTTAAATCGGCCTGTAAGAATAACATCTCCCTCCTCAAGATCAAGCTCTAACATTTCCCTGATTATTAATCTGAGTTGCCTCTTTGTAACCTTCATAACAATTCCTTTAATCTACCAATAGTCGATTGTGAACCACCCGTTATGTGAAGAATCCCAAACCCGGTTTCATTCCATGAGCGAATCGTACTAGCCTTATCATCGATTAAAATATGAGATACATTATTAGAGCTAGCATAATCTGGTTTGAGCTTGGCAGGGCTAATTATTACATCAGCCGGGGAGGGTGATAACCATTCTTTGGCCCACAACTTCTTTCCGTCGCCTGCTGTCATCGAGTCGACGCCTCTTCGGTTTCCGACTGGTGCAGTTAATAAAACGACCTTATTCGGCAACGACATAAGGAATGGCCACAAGGTATTAATACCATCCTGAAGGGGAGGTAATGAAGCAAAAAAACTACCAGGATCAAATCCAATAGCTGCAAACATTAGCGATCGAACATCAGGAATATCTAAATCACTTGATGACTGTACTGTAAAACCAGGGCCCAGTTTAGATATTGATTTTCTCATGGACTTAGATTGGGAGACCCATTCTTGCCCGACATTGCCTGAAATTATCGAATTTGCTAGCTCTATGGCTCCAGAAGCAAAATCAACTAATACACCATCCATGTCGCAATAAACAATAGACTCAGGCGTGATTGCAGGTTTTGCTATTTCTTCAGATATGATCTTTTTCAACGTTACATTATTCATCTATAAACGTATCCCTAATGATATTAATCTCTTCCATAATCTCTGGAAGTGTATTCTTTAGTATCATAACCCTGTGCCTTACTTCTTTAAGATTAACATCAGCATCAGGTTGTGATAATAAGATATCGAGATTTTCTATTAAGCTTGTTGCTGTATAAATAGGGTCAGATTGAATAGATGCATTAATGCCTGAAAGCTCTTGTCGAACTATTAGCCTAACTCTTTCCTCTATAGCTTTCTTCACTTTTCTACGTGTCATTTTATTATCCTATACGTTTATAATTATTCGTCTTAAGAACATTAAACATATCTAAAAATACACACGTTGCCTAAAAGGTATATTCACCTTTCATCAAAAATATGAGTTGAGCTTTCAGATACGCCAGAATAAGTCTGCTTTGTAAATGTTGCAGAAGCATGAAGCTCTGCAATTGTCATAACACCTGAGTATGAAAGCCCTGATCTTATTCCTGTCTCAAGGCTATCAATAATCATTGCTGCCGGACCCTTATAGTCAACTGTCGTAGACACACCTTCCTCAGAAGATTGATATCCCCTCCATTCAACCTGTGCTTCTTTTGAAGCCATACCACGATATTTCTTATATCTTCTTACGGGATCATGGGTATGCTCGATATATTCAGCCAAGCCCTGCTCATTAATAGAAGCTGTGTAGTTTATGTCTGCTGGAAAATCTGGGCTCTCTGTATATACTTCACCAGGAGTTTCATCTGTCCCAGATAACAAGGAGCCAATCATAATAAAATCTGCACCTGCAGCTAATGCCTTTACGATATCGCCGCTCGTCCTAATTCCCCCATCTGCAATTATCAATGCATCACGATCAGTATTAGAGCAGTCAATCACTGACTGTAAGGTCGGCATACCATGGCCAGTTTGTACTCTGGTTGAGCAAATTGAACCCCCACCAATACCAACACGGATTGAATCCGCACCCCAGTCTGCGAGATCATTAAAAGCATCGAGGGTCGCGACATTACCAGCCATCAAATGAACAGTATTACCAAAAATATTGCGCAGCTCTTGAAGTGCTGTTTTCATTAAAATATGGTGGCCATGAGCAATATCAACACACAAGATCCTTGCACCTGCTGCATATAGCGCCTTAGCCCTATTAATATAATCTCCTGATACACCTACTGCTGCAGCTATAGCATTTATTGCTGAATGGTTCTCCATCAATAACGTCTCTGAAACTTCTGCAACGATAGCTGCTTGTTCATCAATACTATTGTATCTATGGATTATGCCAAGGCCACCAGTACGTAGCATATAAATAGCCATCAGGGCTTCAGTTACCGTATCCATCGGGCTTGAAATAATAGGCAGG
>Ga0163179_10001055_pt1 | contig 19755 bp, 20 predicted proteins | sample AtlANTMetagenome_FD_109643 | JGI IMG/M metagenome (GOLD analysis project Ga0163179, IMG submission 109643) | Marine eukaryotic phytoplankton communities from the Atlantic Ocean - Atlantic ANT 2 Metagenome | ecosystem: Environmental > Aquatic > Marine > Oceanic | place: North Atlantic Ocean... | reverse complement strand
TGATAAATTTGTAAATCTGCACTATCTCCATAATATGCTTTAACACCATCAACATGAAATAAATCACCATTACCATCCATTCCAAACTTTGTTGTACCGCTTCTTGCAAAATTTAGGTTTCCATTAATAGTATTAATCCAGTTATTATTTGAGTAATGATAAAGTCTTAAATCAGTTCCAGCACCAACTTTTAACTCACCGTTATCACCTAATAATATGTCATTACTATTTACATCTAAGTCACCGCCTAGCTGTGGAGTCGTATCTTCAACAATATTTGCTAGTTTAGTTGCTATTGAGTTGGTAACTGTTGTTGAGAAGTTAGCATCATCACCTAAAGCTGCTGCTAATTCATTTAAAGTATTTAATGCACTAGGGCTACTATCAATTAAATTTGTTATTGCTGTATCTGTATAAGCTGTTGTAGCAACTTTTGTTGAAGCATCTCCAGCAGATTGTGTAGTTGCAGTTACTCCGTTAGTCAATACACCAGAGCTAGAAGTTAATCCACCAAACAAAGTATTTCTTGTAGCTATATCTACACCGTCAACTGTGCCTGTTACTGTTACATTACCTGTTACTGTTAATGCTCCTGTAGCAGCACTACCAGATGTAGATAAGTTTTGCGATCCAAATGAAGGAGTCACTTTTGTACCTGCTATCGCTGCACTTGCATTTATGTCATCATTTACAATTGTTCCGTCAACTATGTTTGCACTAGCTACAGTTACGTCTGTTGGTAACGCTCCAGCAGCAAGCGAGTCTGTAGCAATTGTATCTGTAGCAAATCTAGCAGCAGGGATTGTACCACTAGATAAATCAGCAGCATCTAAATTAGTTAAATTAGCTCCACTTATCGCTGGTAATGTTGCAGGGAATCTAGCGTCAGGAATAGTTCCACTTGTTAAGTTGCTTCCATTTAAAGCAGTTAAATCAATAGCAGCCCAAGATGTATTACCATTTGCATCAGTAGTTAAAAAATTACCGTTAACAATATTATTAGGAAGAGTTAAGGTATAACTTGCAGCAGCACTATGAGGTGGTCCTTTTAAAATAATTCCATGTGAGTTTTGTTCGCAATTTAATTTTATTTGACCAGATCCTTTAGTGGCATTTCCTACTAAGGTGACAACATTAGATCCACTTGGATTAAAACTTAAAGCTCCATTTGATGTGATATTTAAACTTCCGTTTATTTCTTCAATTGTTGATTGATTGCTTGAATGATGTATTTTTAAATCTGATCCTGTACCAAAGATTGCTTTTGCATTATCAGCATAAGCATTATCTCCTGTAAATGTATTACCAGTAGTTGCGGCAAAGTTACCACTAGCTGTAACACCACCTTGCCAAGCACCACCGTTGTATATTTTTAATTCATTAGCAGTTGTATTAAAGTATAAGTCCCCTTCTGCTAGTGAATTTCCACCTCCATCTGTTGAAGGATTTGACGATGCAACTTGATATTTATCTCCAAAGTTATTTATAGAAGTTAAATTACTAGCTGCTGTATTAACACTTGAAATGGAACCAGCAACACTATTTACGTTAGTTATTGCACCTGCGACTGTAGTTACATTAGAATTATTACCTGCAACAGTAGTTACGTTAGAAGAAACACCAGCAACAGTTGTAATATTGCTAGATATACCTGCCAACGTATTCATGTTAGTTACATTGGATGATGTACCCAATGTGTTCATATCAGCTACGGCATCAGTTGTACCAAGCAAAGCCATATCAGCTACAGCATCAGTAGTACCTAATCTTCCAATCTCAGTAGCCTTACCTGCAACAGCAGTAACATTAGAATCATTATTTGCAACTGTTGTGACGTTACTACTAATACCTGCAACTGTTGTGACATTGCCACTAATAGCTGCAACAGTACTTACTTCAGTTGCTTTTGGTACTAATCTATGAAAATTATAAGTATGTAAGGTCGAAGTAGATTCAACAATAAGACCAAAACCTTGAGGAACGCTAGATGGAGTGACGTTATTTATAGTGACTGTATTTCCAGTACCAGCTCCGTTTGCAATAGTAATAGTATTAGAACCAGGAGTAAGAGTTGTTGAGACACTTGCTATAGATAAAATTGCAGCTTGTCCAGCAGATCCTTGTGGATTAGTAGCAGGGAAACTTGTTTCGTTTGCTATAGCATTAAAACCACCAACATCATCTACAAAATCAATAATACGAGCATCAATAGCAGCAGTAGTAGCAATTTTAGTATCAGCAGCACTCCAGGTTTCGCCTGATTGTATTTCTTCTAAAGTATCTTTCCCATAAAATATTTCCCCTGCACGTTTAGCTGAATAAAATTTATTATCACTAGTAGAAGTACCAGAGGTAACAATAGCAGTACCACTTGCATCATTAATAACAGGAGAAGTTAAGGTTTTATTTGTAAGTGTTTGTGCATCTGTAAGAGTTGCAGCGCTGTTTAACTTTGTATGATCAGCATCTGTAAAGACATTACTATCAGAAGCGGCCTCTACTGCTGTCCTAATTTCATCAGCAGTTTGATCTGCTGTTGCAGCAGTCTCAATATTATCTAATTTTGTTTTATCACTAGAAGACATACTTCCAGCATTAGATGTAGAAGCTGCTTGTAATTTTGATCCAGATATAGCTGCACTTGTATTTATATCAGCATTAACAATACTTCCATCAACTATTTTTGAACTATCAACACTATTACCAGCAAGTATAGTATTTGATACTGTGCCTGTATCACCTGAAGTAATGACTGTACCTGTCCTATCGGGCAGTGTAATTGTATTGTCTTGTGTAGGGTTTGTTATTGCTAACGTAGTCTCGTTGTCATTTTCAGTAGAACCTTCAAATACAAGGTTAGCTTTTATAGTTTGAGATCCATCTCTTTTTATATAATCATCTATAAGTTCTTGAAGTCCATGTACAACTTGTTTATTAATATTATTTAATTCAGTTGCTGTTAAAACACTTCCATCTGAGAAGACATGAGCTACTGTATTCATTAAAGTATTTCTTTGAATTAATATTATTGCTCCGTTAGCTGGTGCGTTACCAGTAGTAAAAGTTATTTGAGTGTTACTTGTAAATGTATAATCTGTTGTTCTAGTTTTTAAAACACCACCTACAAATACTTCTACATCTAGTACACTTGAATATTGAAAATCTAATTGATAAGGACCAGTTGTTCCATTAGAGGTAAGAGTTGTTGATGTTGAAGCTGTTGATCCGCTAAAGGTATTAGTAGCCATAATTAGTTATTAGGAAAAAGTTGTAGGAGTTCACCATATTCTTCTTTTATTTTATTCTTCTTGTCAATCCTTTGCATTTTTTCTTGATCTCCTACTACCTTTTGATAATATAATCGTTCACCTGCAAGAATATAATCTCTATTGATTTCTGACATTCTACGATAAATTTCTTCAGCAGCTACTTTTCCTGGTCCTTTTTTAATAGTATCAGATTGTTCTACTGCAAATTTTTGTTGTTCATAGGCTACTGAATTAAGATATTCATTTTGTGCTTCAATTAAAGTCTTTGCACCAAATCCATCACGATCCAATTCAACTCTATTTATAACAGTCTTCATTTGATTATATTCATAAGTATTTAATTTTTTTACAACAGCATCATCTTTATCAAGATCTCCAGTAATAATTTCCCTTGGTTCTGGAAGTAATCTTCCTATTAATTTTTGTGCTGAATAATATTTATAATTCTTACTTTTACTATATCTATTAGTTGAAATAGCATCCAATCCTTCTCTTTGTGCATATAAAACTGGATCACCTGTTGCGTGTTCTTCCATAAAAGGTAAATCAAAATTTTTACCAATAAATTTTTCTTGAGATTGATTTATTATGTCTCCTAAGATTCTTTGCATTGTCATATGTTTGTTGTAATTAGGATCGTTTATATTTAAATTAGGATCAATAGCATCTCCAGCCCTTACTTTTGTATCTACTTTTTGTTTAAATCTTTGTATTTCTTTATCAGTAAAACCCATCAATTCCAAAATGTCTGCTGGTGCTTGTTTTAATCGAGTACTTAAATTTGCATAAGGTAATATATAAGGTATGCCTTGTGGTGTAAGTCCAAATCCTCTTGAAGTTAAAAACTTACCAAAATATTGACTACCTTTTTTAGCTTTGTAATTAATATCATTATCTATTAAATCTCTATCACCTGCTCCTGTTTTTGGTACTGCTTCCATAATTCCTAATAACTCACTAATTTGTGTTGTATAGCTTCTATCAAATACAAATCTAGAAATAGCACCTGTCCAACCAACTGTAAAATCATCATAAGGTTTATCTTTAATAACTCCATGAGAATTTGCAAGATCAACCATTAAGCGTAGATACCCTGCCAAAGGTTCTGGCAACCACCATCTGTTTTCCAAAGTCGAATATACATATACTGGCTCACCATCTTCACCAAATAAAGGATCACCATTTTCATCTTTTTGTAAGACTCCATAACTATAAGGTCGCCAACCATTTTTCCATTGAGCTTTCCACATAGCAGCACCTTCTGGAGTATTCCAAGCTGGACCTCCACCTGTAAGAATTATGGGTGGTACATATTCTTCATCTCTTAGTTTGTTTTTATATGTCATTGCTCTTTCAAAAAGAACTAAACCTAAACCCATACCTAAACGTATTTCTCCTCTAGTTTGCTGTGCAATTATAGGATTTGTACTTAATAAATCTTCTCTTATTTCTGGTAAAAAAGCTTCATTTAATACGTTAAGATTTAAACGACCTCCATCTGGAGTAGGTATTAAAGGTAATCCAAAATTAGGAGCATTTAATGGATATATTAATCTTGCATTTGACTTGATAATATTTGTTGGTGCTTTTGTAAATGAAAAATACGTTCTAGCTAAAGGTTGATTGTTTGCTAGTTTGTTAATGTATTTAGCTCCATGTCCTAATACGTCTAAATTCCCTGCTCTTATATCTTGTGTAAAGGTAATAGTTTTAGAAAATTCTCTTGATCTTTTTAAAATCTTTGCTGTTGCTCCTTTTAATTCTGTTTTTCCATTTTCAGCAAAGTGTTCAAGTATTGCATCTACTTGACCTTTAACATATTTGTTTAATTTGTCTCCTTTATAACCTAATCGTAAACCTTCATTAAATGCTAAATATTCAGAACTAGCAATAATATTAGGAGCTTGCACCATGGCATCTGTAGAGGTCATTAACCTTTGTGGTACTCTTATAACTTTTCCACCTTTATCAACAGCTTTACCTACAAAGTTATCAGCATCAGAAGAGATTGCAAATCGTTGTCCTGTTTCACCTTTATAATTTCCAAGGTTAACAAAATTATCTTCCATATCCCATGATTTTTTAAAAGCAGTTAAACCAAACCGTAAGTTTTCGTTAAGAGAAAATAAATGTCTTTTAGCTGCTTCTAGTTCTTTAAAATTGTTAGACCCTAAAGCTAGTTTTAAAGCACTTAAATAACTTTGTGCTACACCTGATGTTAAATTAACTGCTTGAGTTGTAGGTGCTGATAGTAAACCATTAATTCCTATTTCATTAAAAACTCTTGGTGCTTTTTGTAATACTAAATCTACAAAAATATCTTTCTTTTTAAGTGCAACCATCTTTTCAACACTTCCTTCTGTTTGTTTTATAGTATTTGCTAATTTATAAAGTCTTGTAAAATCACCGCTTTTTTCTGCTTCTTCTATTCTGTCGTTTAATAACTTTCTAAAATTTTGTTTTTGTTCTAATGCTTCATCAAAATCCAAAGTAGATTCAGGTATATTTTCATCTGCTATTCTTTTCTGTGCTGGAGTCATATCCATCACTTCATCAACAGATTTACCAGCCAAACCAGATTCAGGTTTTTCTTGAAAAGTTCTCATTACACGACCTGTTGGAGTTCTAACTGCTTTGATGTCAAGCGTTAACCATTCTTCAACTTTTTGTAAAGCGTCATCCAATTCATCACCAACTGCTTTTATAGATTTAAAATCTCCAGAATTTAAAGCATTAACAAATTTTGTATTTACATTAACTGTGTTATCTGATGCTAGTACTACTGCCTGTGCTAAAGCATAAGCTAACTCTTCTGGTGGTTGCTCTCCATAAAAATCTATATATTTTAGTGCCATCGCTTTAAGTCTTTTTGTATTTTTTATATCTAATACTCTTTCGTCATATAAACCCAAACCTTTTAATTTAGTTTCTTGTTGTGATTTAGTACCACTAAAAGCATTTTTACCTTTTAATCCTATGATTGTTTGGTCAATGCCTTCTTGAAAACTACCTTTGACACCTTTATTTGTATATTGTTGTGGAGTTTGTGTTTTATCACCTAAGTCTTGTTTTGTTTTTTTCTTTACATTTTGTTTTTGATTTAAATCTTTTTGAAACTGATTAGCTTCTTCTACTGCTTTATTTATTTGTTTTTTTTCTTTTGTAGTTATTGTTGCGTTAATTTCTTTTGCAGTCTTACCAGCATACTTTTTAGTTATATTCTCTACACCTTCTAAAGCTCCTTTAAAAGTAACTCCAAGACCACCTCCAATAGCAGCAGAACTAAAGATTTCTTTTGGTGTTAAAAGTTCTCCTTCGTTTATTCCTTTTCTTATTTGTTCCCCTGCAACACTAGTTACAGCACCTTGTACAGCAGCTCTTTTAAGACCACCTTTTCCTATTTTTGCTGTAGATCCAAAGGGTATCATTTGATATCCACCAGATTGAATAGCCTCACCCCAATCTATATTTTCTTCACCTCTTGCTTTTTGTGCAGCAATGTTTATACCAACACCACCGACAAAATTAATACCAAAATAAAGAGGTCTAGCACCAGGGAAAGGAGCAACTAATAATCCAGCCGTTGCTTTATCAAGAGCAAGACCACCTCCTATATCAACTCCTATACCTGTCACTTGTTTATACGGTTCTATTTCTGTATCTTCGTATGATTCTTCGTTAGTATCATTAATATAAAAGTTATTAATTGTATTTTCTTTGTTTACATCAACATCCCAATCAAGATAACTTTCTGTTTGTTTATAAATATTTTTATCAAGTGGTTTCAAGACATTAGAATCAATTTCTGAAAAAATACCCTTATTATTTATTGATTTTGTAAAACCTTTAATTGGTTTTTCTGGATTTGAATTTGTCATTGTTGTTTTGATTGGGTTTCAAGCAGTCTGTCAGTAAATAAATCAAAAAGCTTTTTATTTTTAAAAACATCATTTAGCATTTTTTCTGCTTCAGCTTCACCAAGAATTTTATCGACACTTTTTAGCTTGGGATTTTTAATCTTTTCTGCTTTATCAAAAAACTTTGCTCTTTCTTCTTTATATAATTTTAATTTCTCGTCTTGTGTTTTTTCATCATCAGTAGCAATTTTCCTTATATCAAGTTTATATTCATCCCTTATCTTAAGAAATTGTCGTGCTTTACTACCATCAAATGTAATTATTCCAAGTGGATTTTTTTCACCAGCTAAATTTTCAGCATCACTTATGTCGTCAGCTATTCTTTCTGATAAATTTTTATCAATAGGAACTCCAAGCCTTGTTTGAAGTAGAGCTTGCAATCTATCAAATTCTTTTTCATCTTCATCTGTTACAGAACTTCCTAGTTGTTTTCTATATGTAGCCAAATCTTTTAAACCTTCTTGGGGATTTAATTCATATTTTCCATTAAAACGCAGATCACTTTCAAAATCAAAAAACCAAGTGTCTCTGTCAATGGCTTGAGATTCTATAATTGGTTCTAAAAAATCTTCAAATTGGTCAGGAAATTCGTTTGCTAACTTATCCATTTCAACTATATTATTTACTCCAAACTGTTTTATTCTATCTTTTATAGTTTGTTGTTCTTCTCTTGCTTCTCTTTCATTTGCATCTTTCCTAAATTTTTCATCAGTAATAATTAAATCAGTTCTGAATTTTCTTATATCTTCACTTTTATTAATAATGTCTTTTAACTTTGTTCTAACAATAGTTCCATCTTTTTTCTTTTGCGTAATACCAACTTCTAACTCTCCAAAATATTCCCAAAATTCATTAACTGCTTGTACACCATCTAGACCTTTTTTTTGATGTTCATTATAGATTGAATTACCTATATTGATTCCTATGTCTATCATTTTTGTTGGTGTTATAGCTTGTGTTATACCGTTAGATTCAAGTTCATTTAAATATGATTGACTTAAATTTTTAGACATAGTAACACCTGTAATACTTGTAGGGTCTTCTATTGCAGTTAAATCAATCAATCCTTTATCTAAAGATTCTTGATTGTCATCTATTTTATAAAAGTTAAGTTTTATAGTATTACCAATTTTATTCTCTGCATCTTGTACAAGAAATTCATTGTAAGCTTTAGTATGATCTATCTCTACTTTTTGTAAACCTTTGCCTAGTTGAGGTAAATAAAAATCATTTAAATATAAAGCTCTAATACCTTTAACATTACTTCTACTTGTTTCGTTATATTCAGCTAACGCTGTTTGATATTCAACTGAATCTGGTGCAAATTGACTTAAAGGAAGTTGAAATGTTGTTCCATCTTCTTGTTGCCTTTCGACTGTATAATTTTTAAAAAATTTCTTAGCATCTGTCTCTGCCATATTTCCTAATCGAATAGCTAATTGTTTTTCTATTCCAGATTTAAATGCTTTATTACGACCAATAATTTGTCTTGCTGCTTCTGGTCCTTCTGTTTTATTAATTGCACCTATATATTTTTTTAGATCTGCTTTACTTGATTGTATAATCACTTCCATTGCTCTTTGTTCTTGTATCTCATCTGCTTTCTCTTTTTTTTGTTTTGCAAATTTTAAAAGGTTAGGATTTACTACAGATAAAATATCAGTTAATTCTTCTGCTCCTGTTTTCGGTTGAACTCTAGGTTGTGGTACATAAGTATCAATTATAGGAGCAAGCTCGATAGAAGTGTTAAAAGAATTTGTCATATTTAAATAGTTCCAGCAGCCCAATCATAAGTTAAGGCTTTACTTCCAACACCTAAAGCAATTTGCGTCATCGAAGGAATTTGATTATAAGCTTGATTTATATTACTTTGACCTGCACTTAACTGTTTGCCAAGTTGTGCGTCATAACCTCTTACTTCTAATCCTAGATTTTTTCTTTGTGCTGCATTACTTATATTTAAATTATTTCCTACGTTAGCTCCTTCTCGTTGAGCTTCTCCTGTTAAAAGACCTAACAGATTACCGCCAATTCCACTAGCTTGTAAAGCTCCTACTTTTTGTTTCGTGTCAAGGGAAGCTTGTTGTCTTTTTTGAGCTGTTAATGCTTCTTTTGTTTTTAAATTTTGACCAGCAGTAGTAACTTTTAAATTTCTAGCGTCTTCTGCATTTTTTGCGTTAGTTAATTCTGTTTGATATGTTTGATCAGCTTGTTTTTGAGCAGCACTTCTCATAGCTAACCCTTGGAATAATCCTAAACCTGTTGCTATTGCTGGTAATACTGCACACATTTAAGCAATCCTCATAAATTCGTAGAAAGGTTTACTATGTTCTCCATATTCTGCTTGGTAATTAATGAATGTAAACCCTAAAGACCTTAACCACTTTATAGCAGAATCATTCTCTGCATATACCATATTGTATAACAAATTATAATTTTTCAACAGACCATCTACCCATTTCCTACCTTGTCTTATTAATTGTATTTTATATTTTTTATTATTAAACAACTCATCTGTAGCAAGCATCCATATACAGCCATCGTGACATACCCCACATAAACCCATAGGTTGATCTTCATCTCCAGCAATAGCTAAGACTTGTTCTCCAGATAAATATGTTAGACGTAAAGCGTCTTCAGGATCTTGTCCTGTTTGATATAAAGCTTCTAATCTATCCATTTGTCTCATGTTTGCACATACATAATTTAAATCTTTTAATTTTGCTTTTCTTAAATATCCCATTATCTTCTATTAGACCTCATATAAAACATAGCTTCGTATTCTGCACTCGTTAATTTAGTTGGTAAATAAGTAATGTTTTTTACATCTACTGTTACTCTATCTGCTCTACTCATTACTGGAACTTTAAAAGTACCTGTCTCTAATTTAATATCATTAAGAATACTATTATCAGATCCTAATACAGATGTAAATTCATAAGTTGAAGTTGTATTATTATCTGGAGTAACTTCTACTTTTATAAAACCTGTATCTTCAAATTTTAAATAAAAATGTTTAATTTGTAATCTGCCACTAATTAATTCATTACCTTGAGTAGGACTTTCTGTAAGACGTTGTTGTGCAAACCTGTAATGCATTTCATAAGGTTCTCCAATTATAAATTTGGTACGTCTTACATCTCCAACAACAAAAATAGTTTGATTACCTCCTACGCTATTAAGTGCTGGCATTTGTTGTCCTGGAAAATTATTTTGTTGTATTCCTTTATCATCTATAAGATAACTTGATTCTCTTATAGAGCATACTGTACTGCTAGTAGTTCCTAAATTAGAAGAGCCTACAAGAGTAAAAGTATTATCATCAACTTTAGTTATAAGAAATTTACCTGTAAAACCATTTCCTAAAGCTACATATTCAGCAATAAATTCTACGTCTGGATTTGCAAAATTTGAAATAGCTGCTATTGGTAAAACAACTTCAACTTGATCGTCAGTAATAAAACCATGATTAGTTTTTGTAATTGTAACTGTATTATTAGAAGTTGTACTGCTATAGGTTGCAAGTACAGCAGGTGCTAAGTCTCTTGTTATAACATCCATATTAGTGTCAAGTCTATATGGAACTGTAACTGACGAAAGTTTTGTAGAAGTGTCATAGGTTATAGAAACTCCAGTACTAGATTCTGTAATTTTTCTATCCAAATGAAATTCATAAGTTGAATTTTCTTCTTTAAAATCTGGTTCAAAAGGTATCTTTTCTAAATTAACTTCTGTTGTAATATTCTCACTTTGAACAATATCTTCAGTCACTATAAATAAATCACTACCTATAAAATCTATATTTTTAATAGCCCTGCCTTCTTCAAAAGTATAAGTAAACCACGAATTTAATATTTTTTCACCTTTAGCACCGTACAACCATTTATTTACATATAATTTATTTGAATTACTTGCTCCTAATAAAATTAAAATATCTTCATTAGTAGAAATAGCAACTCGATAAATATCGTTAGGAAGTAATCTCGGAACATGAATTGTAAGGTTAGCAGCATCTTTTACGTCTACTCCACTTTGTGTAATGTATTCTCTAAGACCAGCAAAACTCCCTTTGCTTGTAAGGTAGTAAATAGAACTACCAGCACCAACAGGTGTTGCGGCATCACTACTCTCAAATTCTGTTGCAACTAAGACGTTAGCTGTTTTAGGTGTAAGATTATCTGCTGAACTACTTAAAACAAATTGTGTTTGGTCTGAAAATAATATTAATTTTTCTCCCATGTTTACAGCATTTTTAAGAATAGCTACTTTTGTATGTGAAGCAGCAACATCAATAGGATCACTGTCTATAACTGTCAATACAGTTTCAGGAAAAAATTCAAAGAACTTAGATACAGTTGATAAAATTACATTATCATTAGCCAAGAAACCTAATCTATTTCTAAAGAAAAACACATTATTTATTTTAGCACCAATAAAAGAAGGGTTTTTTGCAGACTCTAAATCTCCAGTAAGTCGTTCTCCCCATATAGGTAGTCCGTAAGTCGGCACACCAAAAGTAGCATTACCACTTGTCGATAAACTAGTCGCAGCAGTATATGTAAAAGTATTAGCATCAGCAACACTTACTATAGTAAAGTCTCCGCTAACAGCAGTTCCTGAACTATATATAATATCTACCGTATTACCGACAGAAAAACCATGATTACTAGAAGTCACAGTTACAGTAGTTCCTGATTGTGAATAGGTAGCTGAAGTCGGATGACTTAATGCATATGTACCACCATCTACTCTTGCAAATCTAAACTTGCCATTAGCCTGTCTAAGCAAAACGTGTGGCATTGTTGAGTAATTAAATTTAAACTGAATACCTGGTGCTGCACATTCTTGCCATTGACCTTCTTCAAAAGCTCCTCCATTATTAGTGACAAACTTTACATAATAATTATCAAAATTAGTAGAATCATCACCTTTAATTTCTACGACCATTCCGTCTGGTGAAACTGTAGGTAAGTCTGTAAATTGTTGTACTGCATTTTTTACAGTTGTAATTTGCGAATTACCTTGAGTATCAGTTGAATCTACTGAAAAATCAGAATTGTCATTCTTTTTTATATGTAAGACAGGACCATTTTGTGCAATAGTAAATCCAGTAAGTGCAGCATCTAGCTGAGATTTTATTGAAGTTGCAACCGTTGATGTACTTAAAGGATTATCTGAAGAGGTGTTTTTACTAACAGTAGTGCCATCAACTGTAACTGAATAAATCGTTGCATCAGAAACTTGATTAAAAAATACTATTGCTTGTGTATTACCACCAGTTGATAAGGTTGAATCCATTGCAGTAGTAACAGTTGTATTAACAACAAAGGTATAATCAGCAATAGTTATAGTTTTAATTTGTGATCTAGGAGTAGTACAAGATAAATAAGTAACTCCGTCAGGTTTAATTACATCTATTTCAGTACCAGCAAGATCAAAAACTCTTACATTATTTGTCGTAAATATAACAACATACCTTTCTGTTATATCTCTATTAATCATATGAACCTTGGCATCACCTATCGTAGTTTCACCAGTAATTAAATTAGATACAAACTGAGAACCAGAACGTTTTACAAGACCTAATACAGGATCGCTATCAGCATTATCTTGTATATCAGCATGATCAGGTTTTTTTGTGGCATCAGAAGACTGCGATATACCTCTCAATAAAGTAGGTATTGATCTAGAAATAAGAGCCATAGCTATCTAATTAAAACATTTGCTGGAGAGTAAGTATCAAACACGTTAGTAAGAGATGGATCTCCTCTTAAAAGATTATGATCGGCATTAGCTAAATCAGTTTCTAATAATACTGCTCTTGCTCTTGCTTCGTCTTGTTGAGTGTAACCTCTTAAACCACCATCTCCGACTAATCTATCAATAAAAATACGAGCTGCTTTAATTGTTATATAGTATCTTGCTTGTTCTGGTATCTCTTCAAAAGTTCTAAAATATACGACTGTAGATATAAGATCATTTTCAAATAAAAAAGTATTATTTAATCTGTCATACATTTTTAATCCACGTTGTATTGGATCAATTGAAGGGTGTTGATGAATATTAGAATCAATTCTTAAAATATCATTTGGCAAAACTATTTCTTTTGTAACTTCATTTCTAATTAAAGTTACATCAATCTCTGTGTTAAAACTCCAACCTTCACTTTGTACTGCTTTGTTTTGTTCTTGCAAAACATCTAAAGCTATTTGAGCATCAACAGGTAAAACTGTATTATCAAAGATTTGACCTGTTGTTTCATTAATTGTATTAACAGGAGATTCTCCTATAGCAGCCAACATAATATTGACGCTTTCTAGTTTGGTGGTTGCAGCTACAGTACTCATGTTTTTTTAGCCTCCGCTTTGTATTTTTTTAAGTTTTTCTTTTTTTAATTTAGCTTTTTCTTTAAAGTATCTAGCTTTTTCACCAAGACTTGTCTTGCCTGTATCTTTCATTTTACTTTCATAGAAGTCAATGTAATCTTGACCTGTTAATTTTTTTTCCTTTTTACCAAACATGATTAATATTTTTTCCCAATACTAAGAGTTTTTCTTGTATTTGTCGATTCTTTCTTCTTTTGTTTGTTTTTTTTCTTTGGTGAATAATCCATAATTACCTTGCTAATTCAAGTGTTTTTCTTTTCTCTTGACTCCCTTTTCTTTTCTTTTTATCTTTATCTTTAGCAACTTTTATTCGTGCTGCTTTGTTTGCTTCTTTTTGCATTTTTTCCTGGTCTTTCTTCATCCTTTCTTCCATCTCTTTCCTTATCATTAGTCTATATCTTTCCTTGAAATCAGGTGGCATTTTTCTAAAATTAGAATCGGTCATAATAAATAAAAAAAGGGCATCTAATAATAAGATACCCTATAAATTGAAATTTAGAAGTATTAAGAAGCAGATAACTTAATAGTAGCTGCTGCCTCTGGTCTTAGGATTCCATGCCCAAGTGCATACTTCGCAACCATCAATGTACCTTGATACATTGTAGCGTAGTCCTGGCCTGTAATCTCAGTTGTCATGTCCATTAGCTTGACTGTTCCCACAGCCGATTTGTGGAAGACAAGACCGATAGTTTTACTATCGTCACCATTGTAAGCATTGTTCTCACCTGAAGCTGCTGACCTGTTTGATTGAGGTATGTTGTTTGACTTCATGATTGGGATGCCAGCAACTTGCTGTACAGCACCAGAAGCAAACGAACCATTACCTCCACCTGGGTTGAAGTCAACATTTACAGTTCTTGTAGCAGACTCAGCAAGTTTGTAATACTCAGCAGGTGGCAATACACAGAAACGATCTGTAGGAGGGATGTCTCTCTCGTCAAATGTTTGTGCAATGTCATAGATAGCTGCTGCTATCTCATCACCTGTTACATCAGAAGATGCTGTATTACCATTAGCAAGAGTTAAGGTAAGTCCACCTGCAATACCTGTAAGTGTTGAAGATGCTCTAGAAGCTTGGGCGATCATTTTAGATACGTTTTCATCGTATGTTTTAGCAATCGCTTTACCTAATTCATCAGCGTAACTTGCCCTGATATCATAGTGGTTTTTCAACTCTTCGAGGCGACTTACAAAAACGTCTGCGACAAGTAGGTCGTCAATACTTATGACACGCTCACCATGTCTGATCTGGTTGCCCCCTGTCAGTAAATTTCCTGGTGTATGGAAAGATGCAGTGGCGGTGCCTAAAACTGGAAATTGTGCCGATTTGCCTGAGGTGATTGTGCGAACAGAATGAAGTTGCTCGTTGAAGATGTTGTTACGAGTGAATGCCGTAAGAACTTCTCCGCTGAACACTTTCAGGAACAGAGCATCAAAGTCTGTTCCAGTATTATCGACAAGACCCAGACGTGATACCGTAGCGTTACTCATGGTAAAAAGTTTGGATTAATTGAATAAAATTTAAGAAACTTACTTCGCTACTGTCTGTTCTCTCAAGTGGTATCTGACGCATCAGGCACTTTTGATATTAAGATTTTCGCTTTGTAGTTTTTACTGACCCACATTTCCACTTGCGTAGAGCAAGGGCTTTGCGAGTTGACTTGCCATTTTTTTTAAGTGGTCCTTTTACTTTCGACATTCTTGCACAAAAAGATTTCCTTCTTGCTTTTTGTCTAGGTGAAAGTCCACTTGTTTTTGTGACAGGTGCTTGCAAGTTACTACCTGTCTTAAGCTTGAGGTACGCTCTACCTTTAGCAGTCAAGCCCCCAGAGGGACTCTTATGCTCTTTTCGTAGAGAGACACCCTTCGCCATAAAAAATGAAAGTTATTTAAAATATAACATCTACTTAGAAGTTTGTCGTTTATGTCTATATTTAATTTTGTCTGGTCCTTTTTTTTGTTCTTTAAATTTGTTTAATTCTTTTAAAGATAATTCATCTCTAGTCTTTGGAGTTTTTTTACTAACTCTCTTTGAAGGTCTGCAAGCAGGGTAGGCACGACTCTCACCTTTTTTACGACCACAAGGCTTGCCTGTTTTTACATCTACCCACTTTTCATCAAACCATCTTTTAAGACTCATTACTTTATGTTTGAAAAATACTCAGGACAAGTATCTTCGGTATATGTAATGTTTATATTACCAGCAACAATAAATCTTTGTTTATTAGATTTATTAGGAAATGCTGCGTGCCATAACCAAGAAGGAAATAATATTAAATCTCCTTCTTTTTGTTCTTTTGGTATTATTTCATCTCCTTTTAAATTTACGAATCTAAATAAAGTTTCATCAGCAGGTTTAATAAAATGAACAAAACTTATTGCAGCATTATGACAACTGTTTGGGATTGGATGAAAATGATGGTGAGCAAAATGACTATTTCCGTTTAAATAAAGTTGACCCCACAAATGATAGTTATATTTAGTTGTAGTTTGCAATCCTAAATTCGACATAATATCTGAAATTATTTTATGATATTTTTCTTTCCAAATTAATTCTGGTTTAGGGTGATGAGGAGGAAAACTAGTATAATTATCATTTTCAAAAGGTACTTTAGATTTATACTCAGAAAGTACAAACTCAATTTCTTCATCAGAAAATTTTATATTACTATGAGTCCAATAAGGTGGTGTAAAAATAAGTTTCTTAAGACTCATTTGCCTATTTGTTTTTGTGCTTTGTTGTGAGCAGATTTAAATGATGTACCTTCACGCATTAGCTTCTTCATCATGTCCATATGTTTTTTGGAATGATGCTCTGAATGTTTCTTCAGATTTTTCATCTGACTAAGCGTAAGCTTTTTCATGCTTTTTTGTAGCTACCGCCAGCAGCTTTATACTGTCTTACAAGTTGTCCGCTTGCATAAGCAGAAGGCCACTTCTTCACAGTACGTTTTACCTTGGCTTTTATTCTTGCATACAACTCTGGGTTTGTAGGCTTATTCGCCATTATCCTCCTCTCTTAAAGACATCGCTTTCACGCAATCTTTCTTCTACTGTTTGTCTATAAGTTACATCAGTCTTATATCGAGGATCATTCATAGCAACAGTTACTTCTGATGCTGATCTAAATGGAGCTAATCCATTAGTAGATTGTCTTCCTGTTACTAAATCTGGTTCGATACCCATAGCGTTATTGTATTGTGAATAAAGTCCTTGTACTGCTAGTTTAATTGCTGGAGCTGATCCTGTCTTTGTCAGGTTATCAAAAGCATCAATATCATCAGCAGTTAAATTTTCATTTGCCCAAGATTTCATTTGTTCATAACCTTGTTCTCCACCAGCAATATCTTTTATACTAGCTATTTGTCCTTTGGCAATTTCTTCTACATCACCTTGAGATCTAATACCATCTAAATAAGTATTGATAACCTGTTCTGAAAATCCTCCCTCTTTTAATTTTGCATAGTCATCATCACTTATATTTCCGCTTTCTAGAAATCTGTTTGTAATGTCTTCTGGATCAATACCAACTTCATTTAAGACTTCAGCAAGACCATCACCATATATTTCTTGATAATCTACCTCTTCTGTTTCTGTTTCTACCTCTTCTGTTTCTGTTTGTTCTTCTACATTACCTTCTGGTTCTTCTCTAGTTTGATCTATAGCACCAAGCTTACCTTCGAGTTCTTTATAGCTTGCAGCCAAATCTTCAATAGATTTAAACTTACCAGCATATAGACCATTTTCGTCTTTTAAACCTTCCAAGTCATTAGCAGACATTGGTGGTGTTTCGGCTACATTTACTTGTGATGAAGTCATAAGTGGTTACTTAACTAGAATGAAGTGTACTGCCATGTCTTGTGGTTACATCATTAGAAGAAGTATCTACTGATGGTTCTTTTACAATAACAGGTTCTTTTACTACAGGTTTTACCACAGGTACATGTGGTTTGGCAACAAACTTACCGTTGTCATCCCTCTCCCTGGACTTCTTCTTGGTTGGCATTTAACTCCTCCGTTAGTTGTTGTGCTTGAGCATTATTTTTAGGATCAAGTAATTTAGATCCAAGAGCAGCAGGTCCAAGAGATTGAATTAACTGTTGCTGTTGAGCTTGTTGTTGCTCTGCTGCAATCTGTTCTGCTGTCTTAATTAGATTAGTAGTGTCAATTCCGATGGAAGTAGCAAGACGTTTAACTGCTTCATCCACGTTTACGAACTGACGCATCACATCTGGACCAAGAGCTTGAGCCACAGTACCGATAAACTCAATGAGTTTATTTCTGTCGTTACCCCTGCCAAGACCTTGAATCCCTGTCACTATCTTAGGCTTAACTAATTTTTCTGGCAAGGCTTTAACTTTTCCAGACCTTACCATCATATGCATACGTCTTTTCAGGAATGGTATTTGGAACTCCTGGGATAAAATAGAGTACGTGCCACCCAATGAGTTCTCAAGTTCTTGGGCTAATAGATTTATCTCGGCTGCTGTTACTCTTTCAGCTTGTCTCTGAACAGAACTAGCCATAAGAAAAGCATCAGCAAGTCTAGCTTCTATCCGTTGCATTGCTTGTTGTGCTACAGCGAAGTCCCCTTGCTTTCCTACTTGCATTACACTTACATCAGCAGCAGATCCTTCTCGTATTGCACCGTTGGGAGCTTTTGCTAAAGTTGCTGCCCTGGTCTGGCCGTTAGGATTTACGAGAAATAAAACTTTTGCACTAGCAGCAGCACCTTCTATAACTGCTTGAGTTAAAGCTTCAAGAGATATAAGATCTCCTCGATATTCTTCAACGTACCCACGACCATAATCTTCTCCATCAATTCGGACCCAACGTAATAAAATCCAAGGGGAAACATCAGCCTTAGATCTTCCATCGCTACCAGGAATCTTTTCTCCTTTACATTCTTGATGCCACATAAAGTCATCACCATATCTTTTTATGCAAGTATAAATATCAATTTCATCTCCCATAGTTTTCTCATCATAATTATCTTTTTGTTGAATTTGACTTAAAAACTTAGGAGGTAAAGCTTTAGGGCTGATAGATTCTTTTGTAATTATTTCTAATACGTTACCGACTGAATCTCTTTTTGAAACAAACTTAGATAGTGGGTAAACTTTTAATCCTTTATCTGTTAAGTAGAGAAGAACATTACCTCCAACAATTAAATGCTTGAGTGCTTCAAACATAGCTACTCGATCATTTGATACTTCTATCTCATCCATTAAAGCATTTTCATATGCCCTCAAACCTTTATCTATTTCACTTTGTATTTCAGTTTGCCCTTCTTGCATAAGTTGAAGTTGATCTATTGTCAACTTAAAAAATGCAGTACTAGGAGGGAGTAATGCTATAAGCAGCTTTGATGCAAGACTGTTAACCGCTTTGGCTCCGAGGGCTTGAAACGGAGTTTTGATTCTAGCCCTTGTACCAGTTGTAGACTCTGGAATAAGACTTGGCAAAGTCAGCTTAGAAGAATCTTTAGCCTCTCTTTCAAAAGTTGACCTTGCACTAGCTAGCTGCTCGTATCTACCAGCAGCAGTCTTGCCTCCTTGTGAGTACTCCATTTAACTTATGTTAAGGTTAGGATCTTTTCCTGTATCTAATCTTCCTAATCGTAATGAAGCTGTACCGCCAAGATCACTTCGTCTACCTTTCAAACCTGAGCCTGGCATGTTTGCTTTCTTTTTTCTTGTGCCAGAAACAACAGCCTTAGTAGTTTTTTCTGGAGCTGGAGCTGTAGGTCTTGGGGGTGGTAAGGGTTTAGGAGCCTTTGGTGGGCACATAATTAATTCTCCAAAAGTTTGTTTGTTAACATTGTTTCCTTTTGACGTTTTTGTTGTTCAATTAAATAATCTACAACATAACGCTGACCAGCCTTAAACCATACTTCTTTATCTGACATAGATAAATCAGGATGACGATTAGGAAAGACAGAATCTAACCCCTTTATTAAATCATCTGAGAGAGAAGGTAAACTATTGTTCACAAAAATTAAAGGGTTATCTCTATATTATATGGTACATTAGAAATAACAAGGAGTGGTTCCCTTGTTGCAAAAGCGGAAACAATAAACAACCTTAAGAGAGTGGTTCCTCTTAGGGTTGTTTTGCTTTATGGCTGCCAAAGTTTTACTTCACCTGTTTGAAAATTATAATCTCCATCTCTTAATATTCTTGT
>Ga0163179_10001052_pt1 | contig 19786 bp, 32 predicted proteins | sample AtlANTMetagenome_FD_109643 | JGI IMG/M metagenome (GOLD analysis project Ga0163179, IMG submission 109643) | Marine eukaryotic phytoplankton communities from the Atlantic Ocean - Atlantic ANT 2 Metagenome | ecosystem: Environmental > Aquatic > Marine > Oceanic | place: North Atlantic Ocean... | reverse complement strand
TGCACGAAATAACCCTCTGAGTTTTTCCGAAAAAGTACCTTTTTTTTTGAACGCCAACTTTTTTTCGTCGTGTATGTCTCAATTCCTCCCAGTCTGTGACGTATTGCCACGCGCTGCCGCGTCTTGTCGCTCATTGTCACGCAATACAGCGCGGCGAATAAGTCGATAATTTGATATTAGCTACCTCAAATTGCTACGTATTAATACCTAACGTCGCAAATCGCCTCAGAAAGCCGCAATTTACTACCCTGTACTACATAGCACGATTAAGTTTGGGCTGTCTGAAGGCCATACAGAAGCCATAAAAAAAGTGCTTATCTGGTAAGCACTATTAAAAGGAATAAAAAGAGCATAAAAAAAAGCCTAGATAATAGGCTTTTAATTAGTTTACTTTTTAAGCTTTTGAAAGATACTATATAAATCTTTTTTATATTCTTTTAAATTAGGCTCTAAATATATTAAATAGTCTAAGCCTTCATATAAGGCATTTTTTTCGGTATCAGATAGTTTTAAATCATTTCTAATATCAGATAGTTTTAAGGTGTGCATGATGATAATTAATAAAGGATAGAAAAAAGAGCCTAGATTATAGGCTCTATTAGTTTACTTTTGGCAATACTGAATAGGAACTAAACCAGCATTACAACGCTCTTTAACTGACTTGCTTAGGCCTTCATTTAATGAAGTAAAGAAGGCCATACAAAAAGCAAGGTAAATAATAAAATATTTCATTATGAACAAAGAGCTAGACAAGCCTTACGCGCCTTATTAATTCTCTGAGCTGTAACGCCATGATAAAGAGAATTAAGCTTTATTTCGTTTTTATTTTTCTTTGCAGTGCCTGAAAAATGGGTTTCATATTCAGTTACAGCATTGAAAAACTTGTAAACTGTTTCGCCATTTGTAAGGCTTAAGCCTTGCCCATACTGTGTAAGATTAACGATGTCTCTATACTCTTTTAAATCTCTATAGGTCTTTTCTCTAGGTGTTGCATATTTATGGTCTTGTATGGTCTTATTATTAATTTTATCTCCATACACTTCTAATAATATTTTTTCACAATCTCCAGCATTGAAAGCAGTATTACTCATAAGCTTATACTCATCAATAGATTGTTTAAATCTTTGATTTTCAAGATCTAAGCGCCTAGTAATTGAATGAGCAAAACGGCGAACATTAGCTGTATGTTTCATCTTTAAGCCTTGCCCATTTTCAATGGCTGTCTTTGCATGACTTCCAGTAAATAAACCCAACTCATTCATGCAAGCCATTCTCTTGTCAGTGAAAAATACTCCTAGACTTGTTGAGCCGTCGTGCGAATTATATAAATGTAATTGTCTTTTAATAGTGTCTCCAGTTGTTACTTCATTTTCGTCAACTGTCGCAGTTACATAAAGTCTTGAGCCATTATTCATTAGAAGAACATTTGAAATAGTCATTTTTTCCTTAAGACTGTCTAAGATATACTCAATATCTTGAATTTTTACGTCTTGATAGCCTTTACCATGAAGGCCCAGCAGTTCCCCAGTATCAGTGCGGATAATTCCCTTATGTGTATTTGTTTTTTTTAAACCGTCAATTTGAGTATCAAAATGAATATCAGTTTTTTCAGTATCAAACCATGCACCCGCACTGGTTAAAACGTCTTTAACATTTTTTTGATCAGGTGAAATGTCAGTGCCTAGAATAGATTCAACTGATTTTCTAGCGCGTAGCCTATCGGATTGATAGGCGCGGGTATAGGGTGCGCGTACATCTTGTCTAGTGTACTGACCGTCAAGGCTAGGAGTTGAGTAGAAAGAATTAGTCATTTGAAAAGATAAAAGATAAAGAACAAAGAATGAAAAATGAATTTCATATATTTAATATATATGAAAAAAGAGTACTGTCTAAGTACTCTGTAACAAAACTTTATAAGAACACATCTACTCCATTAGTTGCTTTTATTTCGTCTTCTTTCAAATATTCGCTTCTTACTGTCATTGCATAGCCGTCTTTAAATATTGAAGGATCTTTTAAGAAATCATCTTTTAATAGGTCAATAATCATTTTGCAAACGTGAAAACCTGAAGACTCGTTAAAATCATTAGGCTCCATAGACTGGTATGTATAGTCTCCTATTAGCTCAGCTAATTGTTTTGGTTTAATTTGGCCTAGTTTTGGATTTTCATATCTCATATCATCACTCTCAACACCCCACGCCTTAAAAAATTCTTGTCTTGTCTTGTCTCTATCTTGTGAATATCTGAATTTTAAACTATCAATATTAGTATCTAATAAAAACTCAAAAATAATATCTTCAATAATCAAGTCATGCTCTAACAGTCTTGCAACTGTATTTTTAGTCTCTATGTTTTCTAATTGTCTAGAAAATCTCCAATTAGCAATTAATTGAGTGAAACTTCCTTTTTGATCCTCAGAAAAAAATTGAGTCCATAAAAAAGCAATTTTTGAAAGATCTTTTTGAGATGTCAAAGAAGCAGACATTTGATAAAAAATAAAAACTACATATAAAACAATACAGAAAAAAATACCAAAACAGTATTTTGTAATATTACTTAATAATCATCAAATACGTCTACTCGTCAATGTCTACTCGTTATTGCTATATCTAAACGACAACGACTACTCGACGTTGCTATCTAATACGTCTACCTTTACTCGACGTTGCTATTTAATACGTCTACTTGTAGTTGTTGATTAAAACTTTTTTTCAAAATCACAAAAAAAATTCAGGATGAAAAATCCTAAAAAAAAATTCATGTGCGCGTATGTGCGCCTATGCGCGTATGTGTATGTCAAAGCTTGCGAGTCTCCGAGTCTTTGCGGGTCTTAGTACATGCGTACTAGCAAGTCTCCAAGTCTCTAAACGTATGAGCGAGTCTCCAAGTCTCAAAAGAACAAATTCAGTTGATCCAAGTCTCCCCTCTTATCAACAATCTTTTGATAGTCCTCGTTTAATTCAATTCCTATATATCCCCTCCCAAGTCTTTTCGCGACTGAAGCTGTAGTTCCACTGCCCAAGAAAGGATCTAACACGTAATCTTTCTCTCTTGTACTAGATAAGATACAAGGCTCTATTAATTTCTCAGGAAAAACAGCAAAATGAGCTTCTTTATAAGGTTTAGTTTTTACCGTCCAAACTGATCGCTTATTTCTTTCCTCAAGACCTACTGCTTTTTCTTTTATCTTTTCATTATCAAAAAAATAATTCTTCGACTTACTTAAAAGAAACATATACTCATGTGATTTGGTGCATCTATCTTTAACACTTTCAGGCATGGGATTGGGTTTGTTCCAAATAATATCTTGCCTTAAATGCCATCCATTAGATCTTAATGCAAAAGCCAACATCCAAGGAATACCAATCAAATCCTTTTCTTTTAAACCTTTTAACTTATTGGCCCTTCTAGGATTCTTAGTTGGCAAGTCTTGATTGCTATTAGATACAGATTGTTTTGGGAGTGACTGACCTGCACCACTTCGATAGTTGTAATAACTATCGCCAATATTGACCCATAAGGTTCCATCATCAGTTAAACAATCTTTTACTAAATCAAACACTTGAACTAATTTATTTATGTATTCTTCTGGTGTTTCTTCTAAGCCTATTTGATCTTCTTTACCTCCATAATCCCGTAAGCCGTAATAAGGTGGAGAAGTCACACAAGTTCTACATTCTTGCGTGACTGTTTTTAAAAGGTGTAAACAATCTCCATAAAGAATTTGATTATTTATAATTCAACCCCCTTAAATTGAGCCTTATGAAATTCATCCCTAATTTTTTCAATTAAAAATTTAGATGCAAGTCTTGAAAAAGGAATAGGATCTTTTGTTGCCAAGTTAGAAAGATCCCAAGGTTTTCCGCACGTTGGGCAATCACTTGCTAATTCACCTTTTGCAAGTGCTTTTAGCATTGCTAATTCCTCATCAGGAATTTTGACATTAACTTGAAGTTTCATTGTTTTGTCTGAGTGTAAATTGCAAGATCTACTTGTCCCGTCCAATCAACTTTATCTTCAATAGCATTAGATCCATCATAGATAATGTCGTATTCAAAAGGACAAGTATCTAACCAACTTTTAAATTGATTATCTGATTGACTCTGAGCATAATCCCAGAGTTCATTAAAGCGTTCAATCCAAGTCCACTGCTTAGGAGTTAAATCACTTTGTTCACATGTAGAGACATGTTCTAAACCATGCTTATCGCACCAATCGGAATAAACTTCCTGTAAAAAATCAAGTTGAGTCATCACGCCACCTCCTCTACTAACTGATCCCTAAAATGATCAAGCAACCTTGATAAAAGATCTTCTCTTGAACCGTAGATTTGCTTTACTGTTCGCTTATCATTATCACCCAAAAAAGGTTTAGCGTGTAAGGATATATTATTAGCTATTGCAGTTAATAATTTTCTTAAATCCCATGTACTATCATCACCATTAACACATAAACCAAGTGCCTTAATTTTTTGCCCTAACCTTACATAACTAATTGGACTATATGCAGCGTAGTCGCGCATGTAATGTCTTAGTTCATAAGGATGCCAATAAGAAGCATAAGTCATAGTAATAGGCTCACTATCTTTTGTTTTAGAATAAGTAACTTGAGTTAGACCATTATCTAACAGCCACTTAGTTTGATTTTTATCTTGATAGATTAGTTCTTTTTTAATTGCTTTTTTCATCACGCCACCTCCTCGACTTCAGCAGCCTTTTCCGCAGCCTTAAGCTTGTCAAATTCTGCTTCATGCTTTTTATCTAATGCACGATAATCTTCCCAACCTTTTTCTTTAACTTTTTCAGCAACTTTTATTTGATTTTCTAACTCAACAACTTTTCTACAATTTTTTCTTTGTTCTTCTTTTAAAGCATCTATTGACCTCTGTAATTCATAAGAAACAGATTCATTGGCATCGTAAACACCACAATACTTTCTCATAAACTTATGAACTTTGTTACCTGCGGCATCATCGCCATAACAAAAATCATCATGTAAATAATCTAAAACTCTAATAGCGTAAATATGATTATCTACATGATTTAGAGCAGACGCTAACTCATTATTAAGTTCACGCAATTTTTCAAGACTTACACGATGATCGTTTAATGCTTTTGTAAGATCAGGGAACCGAGTATCAGCATCCCATTGATGATAGTACTCTGGAAGTTTTTCAAGAGGAACGCTAGGGATAGCACCTTTAGTTGTTTTCACAAAAATAAAAGATAATGAATAAGTTGAGCAGTTTATCCACTTGCTCAGGTGGAGAGATTTAATAATAAAGCTCCCAATTGTCTTCTATATCGCAGCCCATTTTATTTAACTTTTTAACCAAACTGTGCATAGAATTTTTATAAGCACCTTGTTGCTTTCTTGTGCATCCATCATTAAATTCAGCGCAATCATCTATTCGGGCCATAATGGTATTGCAAGTTACGCAGTTTTCAAGAATTGCAATATCTACTGATTGAAGACTATCAGGCAATTCTTTTTCAGGTCTTTCTAAATTTGTATAGATGAAAGAAATTCTTTCTTCAACAAGATCTTTTCCGTACTCTTCATTCAAATGTTCAGCGATACAATCTTCAGGTCGGTCAAGAATTAATTCAGCCTGTTTTAAAGTGAAGTACATAAGAGATAAAAGATAAATAACAATGAAGAGTTGAGGGAATTGCTCTGACTTCAAAACTGTCTTTTCAGATGTCCTAGAACATCAGCAGTACAAGAGGTCTCCAAACATAAAGAGCAGTTTTCCACAGCGTGATCAAAGATCATCTGATTGTTGCTCACCCCTGCCTTGCGTCGTATCCCTCAACAACTTAAATATATCAAAGATTAATACTAAAACAGTATTTTGTAACTTTTCTTAATCTTCCATCCAGTAGTTTTTAAGAGCAATTAAACCTTGTTGAGTCTTGCTATTGAAGTCATACAACCTTTGCAAAGATTTATTATTTGTTTTTATCACAAGTCCATCGGTGGGATAATCACCAAACAAACGACTATCTAGCCAAAGCTCATGGCACTCTTTTATATAGTCTCTATTTTCTTTCTTTTTATCTGCCACAGAAAAACTAGGAATTTCAAAACTCAGTGAAGCTAATTCCATCATCTGTTCAGTTTCAAAACTACATAAATTAACCATCTCAAAGGCACAAAAATGAATATCATCTTTTGATGATTCTGGTGATTTTTTGCGTATGTGACCCGCAGCGAGTCTTTGTGATGTAGAAGGAGACTGACAAGGTGCATACAATTCTCCTCTGATATGAACTGTTCCTTCCATTGGAATAATTTGAGGAATATTATGAATAAATCTCATGTGATAGGTTTTATCCTTACCAACCCGATTAAAAGCAGCGACTAAAGCACCATCAACATATCTAAGCATCATTGCAATCCCATCAATCTTTGGTTGAATCATTAAAGATTCATTCTCAGGGAGTCTGTTATACCAGCTATCAAAAGAACCAGTCCCAATACCTTTTAAAACACAACCTTCATCAACCTTTTTAAATACAGGATGATTTGGTGAAAGAGTTTTTAATTCTTTTTCTAGTTGATTAAATTCTTGATCTGTAATTCTTGCAAGTCCAGCACGATATAGTTCGCTGTTTAATAAATACTGACCTGCTAATTGTTGAATCCTGTCCATAACATCAAAAGATAAATGATAGGGCTTTAAGCCAATACCAATATAGTACCGACATTATTTTAAGTCAAGAGAAGCTCTAATTTCTTTAAGCCAAATATCAGGGAAAATTTGTTGAGCTGTTTCAGTAACAAGCCTGTAATAGTCATAGGTCTTAGGAACTTGTGGCTCTTTATAGGTGTAGTTAAATAACTTATTCACATTATCTCCTTTAACTCTATAGATACCACCACCACTTTTATATATCCCTTTCTCTTTTCCAGTTTTTTCAAGAGGAACACTAACAACTCGTCCCATTTGGGAAGTTTTTTTCCTATTAGCACGTTTAGATAAATTTCTAGGAGAAGAACTTCCTATTCTTCTGTCTGAGCTTGCAAGTCCAGCAAGTGTTTGAGCATAAAACCAACCTGCAACTTTCCTACCTCCTACACCAATACCATCTTTGTTTGGAACAGCAAAACCAGATTCAGATAAATATTTTTGCGCTCTTAATGCTTTAGTAAATCTTGTTGTATATGCAGCACCTCCAGCAACCATTGGCGGGAAAAGATACTTAGCGGGTGCGTTGCCTTTTCCTTCAGCTTCATTAACACTTATTTCTAATTTATTATTATCAATGATTCCATAACGAATACTATTTAATGTATAAGGCGCGGCTTGATCTCCAATAATAAAATTTCTTTTCATCTGAGTTGGGATAACAGATGATTTTAAAGAATATCCAAGTTTTCTTAAAGCCTTACCTGAAGAATATTTAAGCTGTGATTGTTCAAGTAAATTTAAAGTCTTAAAAATCTTAGCTGCTTCAAACTTAACGTATTGTCCCATTGTTAAAAACTCATCGAGTCTATGTATATGTTAGCAAGTCTTTGAAGTGAGACTAGAAAAACTGGTGTCCTATCCTGTCCTAACCCCCCATCCTGTTTTAAGACTTTTCCGTTTTTATAACCCAGTATCCAAGATAGCCCCCTTTTTGCCCTATACCCCTCTTTTTTATAAAAAATAAAGTGGTTAATGGAATAGGTTAGGACTAGGACACTTTCTTCAAATCTCTTCGTATGAGTGGGTGGCAACCTCGTCCAACCTATACGAGTCTTGCGCCGAGGTTAGGACACCATGCGATTCTCGAAGATAGACCCATTTGCGACTACTTTTTGCACCTCTGCGTTTTTTTGCAAGTCCTAAGTCCTTTAATATTGTTGCAACTTGCATTTGGTCATAGCGAGTCTGTCTTTCTAACGGTTTTTCAATCACCTCAGTTAATATTCCATTAGTTGTAAATTCTCGATCAAAATTCGACGGTGAATTTACATACTCGGAGATAATATTTTTCCAAGGATTATCTATTAAATATTTTTCATTATTTTCATTGATTTCCAATTCTGTTTCTATCGGAAGTTGATATGGTTCATCATTCTCATAACAATGAACTGCGGCTGCCCAAAGCGAATCAATTTCCTTTAATAGACCTTCTACGTTTATTTGATTTTCTATCGTACAAGTTGTTTCAATAACCCAGAATCTACGAGATCCAGTTTCATCTAAGAGGAAACCATCGTGTCTGTTAGTTGATCCAACAATAATTCCACGACGAGGAAAATCTTCGGTAACTTTTCCATACGGGACTCTAAACACATCGGTTGATTGAGATAAGAAAGCTTTTATTTCTCCACTGTGTTTTTTGCTATGGACTTGATCTATCTCGGACATTTCCATAATCCAAGAACGGTGCAAAATCATTAGCGAGTCCTTGGTAGAAATATCTTTAAGTGCATCGGAGAAGAAGTCACCCCCCATAGCTTTCCAAAAGCTTGATTTTCTCGCGCCTTGTGGCCCCATTAAAATACAGGCATTATCAAATTTACAACCTGGTTCAAAAACCCTTGCAACAGCAGCGATCATAGTGCATTTAATCATCTGATCGTAAATTGTTGCTTCTGTTAAAGCAGCGTCTTCAGGTCTTAGGTAAGTACTTGCCAGTCTTTCGATTGACATTGGTGGTTCTTTATCTCTGCATCGTTCTAAATATTCCCTGACAGGATCGTATTCATTTTCTCTTGCAGTTTGAACGAGGCAGTCGAAGGCTAAGTCTTTTGAAATTTTAAAACCTTGAAGAGCGAGTGATAAATAGAATCTTTCGGGTGATGCTTTTCCTTGGCAAACTTGACCTCCAAATTCAATCTGTTGGGTAAAAATGTTGTATCGAAAAACTCCTCCTTCTTTATCTTTTTTTGGATAACTTCTTAGTTCACGCAGTAAATCATGTGCTTCAAGTCTTTGTAATCGTTCACCACCTCTTTGTATTCCTTCCTCATTGTTATTGTTTTCATCATCATTATTATCATTGTTTTGTGTATTAAAGAAGTCCCAATTAGCTGGTAAGACTGTTACGTTTCTGCGAGGTACATAGCCATTTTTTATAGCCCAATACCAGAAAGTACCTGCTGTAATATCTTTACCGCCAGAATTTGCAATTTGATCAAGTCCTTTCCAACTAGGGGAATGAGACTCCATTAAAGAAACAGCATGATTACTGTCTCTGCCTGCGTCTTCACAAGCTTTTATTAATCCCCAGAGAATATTTCTATACATGTGATATGTATTACTACCAGGCGTTCTTGAAGGGATACAACGTAAAGCTTCTTCAACAACTTCTATACTTTCTTTTTTGTAATCTTTATATTCAGAACTACGTTTTATTTGCTCTGCAACTTTAGGAGTAGGTAAACAAGATTCAATATCTTTGAGTGTATAAGTTGTTTCTGAATTATCAATGATTGTTGTTAATTCGCCTGGTGATCCATCGGTGTTCATGTGATGAGTACCAGGTAATCGCATTACTCTGGAAGGATTTTTTAATGCTCTATCTGCATCTGCGTGGTCTAATAATCTTTCTTGTATAGGCTTCCAAGTTTTCGGGTCTATTGCTTTTTTAAGTATCCAATAATTGTGTATAGATTTACCCCCTGTATCAATTTGGAGAGAGGGTTTTGGAAGACCTAATTCTTGCCACGCATTTATCTGCCAATATTTTTCACGATCATCCCATTCACAGAAGAAGGCTTTGCAATCGGTGATTGAAGCATCTGTATCACCACCATTATTTACAACGACATAAACACCACGACCATCTTCCTGACATTTAGTAATCCATGCGAGATCAGCATGAGATTTTTTACCACGGTCTTGATCTTTAAGAGGATGTCCTTTAGGAAAAAAAGCTCTAAGACGAACTTGATCTTTGGTTTTGTTTAGTAGCTGTGTGAATGTTCTCCATTGACTTCGATCCAGTTTTAATTCGCTCATTGAGATAAGAGATAGGTTTAGAAATTATTTGGATAGCGTCTTGAACGCTACGAGCAACACCTGTGATACCGCCAGCCTGATTTACACAGGAAAGCCAATTATGCTGCATAGGAGAGAGTTTGCCCTTAGCAGTTTTCACTTCGATACTTGTGAAGACTGCAAGTTTTTTTCCTAGATGTTCTTCAGTGATTTCAATAGTTTTAAAACCAATAAGGTCAGAAGAACCTTTTGCCAAGCCAAACTGGACTGGTCTACCTGTTCTAAGATCTGGAAGTTGTCCAACTTGATTACGAAATATTCGGAGGTCTGGCATTTGCCCCAAAGCAAGTCTTATCTCTTGCTGGAGTTTTGTTTCTAAGTTGCTCATTCATAAATCTTACCCCCAATTCCATTGATCGTTTATAGTTTTTGTAGTTGAAATTTTCAACTTACGGTTTTTAAAGGCGTGATAAGCCCAACCTTTTTTGTATCCGCGTCTTTGAGCAATAGCGAAATAGTCTTCAAGTGTATTTGCTTCCCAGTATTCTTTTTTTCTAGCAGTTTTTTCTTCAGCATTTAAACGAACTTCTTCTCTTTTTAATTCAACAAGTTCCCCTTCTAGGTGATTAAGTTTACGAATTTGCTTTTCTTTTACTGCTCCACAAGAGGGACAAACACGTTGAGGTCTGTAAGTAGCGAAGCAAACGTCACATGTAGTAACAGAAGGTGCTGGTTCATCATTGCGTTTTGCCTTTGCTTTTGCGTTAAGTGACCATTTTCTAATGTCATCGACAAAGCCGTGTTTACGAGTATTACCAACATGATCAAGAACTATGGCTGTTTTATTTTCTTGTGGACGAAGTATGCGTCCGACTTGTTGCATATATAAGCCTTCAGATTGCGTCGGTCTAAGTAAAATTGCACAGCCCACTTGTGGTAAGTCGAAGCCCTCGCTAATGACATCGACTGATACAAGGACTTGGGTTGATCCAGAAGACAGGTCATTGATCACCTGATCTCTGTCAGTAGTATTCATCTCACCAGTAATTATGTCAGCTTTGATACCCGCATCATTGAATTTTGTTGTAACAGCTTCGGCGTGATCTATATCAACACAAAAGGCAACAGTTGGTAGATCTGAAGCGTGTTTTTGCCAGTTTTCAACGGTATCTCCTATAACTGAATATTCTCTCATTCGTTCTGAAAGTTGATCCTTAGCATAATCTCCTGCTCTAGTTTTTATGCCTGTAAGTTTTACAGGTTTTGGCGCGGCAAAGACTCTATGAGGAGAGAGATAACCAAGTTTTACTAATTCTGGAATTGTTGGGCCGAGGATGAGATCGTCAAAAAATTCTTTTAAGCCACGACCATCAAGACGGCAAGGTGTAGCAGTAACACCAAGGCGAATTGCTTTTGGATAATTGTCGAGAATTTTTTTCCAAGAACCTGCTGCTGCGTGATGAGCTTCATCAATAATGATGAGAGAAGGAGTAAATTTTGTAGTAGATAGTCTTCTAACTAAAGTTTGAACAGAAGCTATTTGAATTGGTGCATCTTTAGGTTTAAATTTTGCAGCGATTATTCCGTGTTCTACGTTAATGGCTGCAAGTTTTTTAGATGCTTGAGTTATTAATTCTCTTCGGTGAACAAGTATAAGGACATTGTTGTTTTTCTCTACAGCATTTTGAGCTATCTGGGAGAAGACAACAGTTTTTCCTGCGCCCGTAGGCATGACTAAGAGGACTGAATTTTTTTTAATTCCAAAAGCGTTGCGACAGTTTTGGATGGCCTCTTGCTGGTAAATTCTTTGTTCCATAGAGTTGCATCTTACGATAGTATGCTATATGATGAGACAAGTTTACGCAACCCTTATGAAAGGTGCTGTTCAATTAAGCAACGAAGAATACCATTCAAAAAATGAGTATTCCAAATCTGATTTGGATGCTGCTAATAAAAGTGGTATTCATCTTCAGTATAAAAAAGAAGGGCCAAAACAAAAGCCAACGCCAGCCATGAGAATTGGCTCTGCGTTTCATGCTTTAGTGCTTGAGCCAGATGTTTTTGAAAACGAGTTTATTTACAAGCCTGAAATTCTAAACGCCAGAAGTAAAGACGGTAAGGAATGGAAAGCAAGGCAAGAAGAAGCTGGGAGAACTGTTCTTAGCGAAGACGACAAAGAACAGTTGCAAGCAATGACAAAATCATTACTTGCGTGTAAACCTGCCTATGACTTATTAAATGCTGATGGTATAGCAGAACAAAGTTTCTTCTGGAAAAATGAACAGACAGGACTTGATTGCAAATGTAGACCTGATTATCTATTTGAAGATGGATCAACGATTGTAGATGTAAAAACTACAACTGATGCTTCTTTAAAAGGTTTTAGTAGAAGTGTTTGCAATTTTCGCTATCACGTACAAGCTGGTTTTTATCTACATGGGATAGAACAAGCTACTGGTGTAAGACCAGATCGTTTTATTTTTCTTGCTATTGAAAAAACTGCGCCTTATGGAGTTGGTGTTTATGAAGCTGACTCTGCAATGGTGACTAATGGTTTTGAACAAGCAATGATTGATTTACAAAAGATAGAGGAGTGGAAAAGGACAGAAAATTACACAGGATACACGGAGGAAATTCAACAAATAAGTCTTCCTGCGTGGATGTCTCCTAAGAAAAACAATACTGTCCTACCTTCAATGGATGACATCGTTTTGTTCTAATGTCTTGGCACTCATCTTCTTTAGGATCTTCGATACACCTTTTCTGGGTTTGCGAAAAGCCAACTATAAAGGGAAGGAACGTAAGGATCACAGCACCAACGCCTGAAGAGGCAAGAAAAATACTAGATAGGAAATTTCCTGAAGCCAAAATTTTATTTAAAAAAACATTGCCATGACTGAATCAGCACTTACAACAACACCAGTATCTTCTGTTTACAAAAACGAAGGATCTTTTGAACTACATCAACGCATGGCTAAATCATTAGCACAAAGTGAACTTGTTCCAATTCATTATCAAGGACAAAAAGGACTACCTAATTGTCTAGTAGCTCTTGAGATGGCAAACCGCATGAACATAAGTCCATTGGTTGTCATGCAAAACATGAATGTTATTCAAGGTAAACCCTCATGGTCAGCACAATTCATCATCGCAACCATAATTGGCTGTGGAAGGTATGAAAATTTTGACTATGAGATGGTAGGAGAAAAAGAAGATTTAAAAATTAGGTGTACTGCTACACGAATCAAAGATGGTAAACAGATCAACGGATCTTGGGTGTCAATTGCAATGGCAAGAGCAGAAAATTGGGTAAAGAACTCCAAATGGAAATCAATGCCTGAGCATATGCTTAAGTGGCGCGCTGCAACTTTCTTTGGGAGACAATATGTGGCTGATTTGTTGTTAGGGATACAGACTGAAGATGAAATTGTAGAAATTCAGCCTATGAAAGTAGTGACAGAAGAAGTAAAAGGACAGGAAGGAGAACGAACTTGGGAAGATATTGAGAAACCAACGCCGCCTAATACACCACATGAGGCGGCAATAGCAAAACCTATTAAGGAGGCTGAAGATGGATTCGGATTCTGAATTTCTAACTGATGTTCAACTTGCAGAACGATGGAAACTCCACCGTAAAAGTTTAATACGGTGGCGAGGACAAGGACAGGGGCCACCATTCATCAAGATTGGAGGCAAGGTGCGCTACAAGATGGCTGATGTAGAGCATTACGAAAAAGCCAACACTCAAACTACTAATTCTTAATTTTTAACCATGTCATTTAATTTCAAGCTTGCAGTTTTTCCTCAATCAAAGGAAGACCATAAAAGGATACGAGGAGACAAATTTGATCCAAGCAAAAAGTATCCAGAATTTAGCGGGGTAGTAAATATTCCAGCTAATCAGTTGCCTGATTTGATTAAATATTTAACTCATGCGACACCAGATTACGACGACTACAACAAAGAGGAAGTTGTTCCTTTAAGAGCTAGTGGTTATATGAATACTTCTAAGAAAGGAGGAAAGTATCTAGGACTAACAATTACTAGCGACTGGAAGAAACAGAAAGAAGTTGATGAAGGGAAATCTGTTAGCGCGAATAAGGACGCTGCTAATGCTGTTCCTGAAACAAGCAAAGAGAACTCTAACTGGTTCTAATTGTTAAGAGTTTGTGACAAGGGGTTGCATAACGCTACCTCTTGTTGCATAATTAATACATAGGCAATCAAGCCTCTATCTTTTATCTTTTAAAATTGTGGAAAAGTATTATTCAGAGTTTGTTCCAGAATTAAGAGATGTTTGGGAACAATATTTACCTCACGATGATGTCATGGTTGGACATCATGCAGGCCCACAAAAAGGAGCTAAATGTTACGACCCTAATGAAGAACCTTATTTTGGTTTTGAAGTAGAGGATCACACTATTACTTGGGAGACTGAAGGTAGGCAAAAAGAGCGAGTTCTCTTTGAGTGTCATAGAGAAAAAGTTCATGTTATTTATCTTTTTGATGATGCTGAGTTCAGGGAAGACCATTACATGACGCATGAAAACTGCTTAAAGTATTTGGCTCAATTACCAAGAGGTTGGCACGCTTTTACAAGTAAAGAAGAATATCAACCTTAATGTCTCGTCCTTAGCAAGACGCTAAAAGGCTCACTTATCCATTATCTATTATTCATTATGCCTACTACGGCAACCAAAACAAAATCAGCTATCGCAATTACTGAACCTGATTTTCAAGTTTTACATATACATATCCAAGGTGAAACACCTTTGGTAATGAATCGCTTTAGTGCAAAAGCACAAGAAGAAATGAAAGCGAAGCAAGAAGCTGGTAGTACATCTAGCAGTAAAAAAGTTCGTGAAGCAAAAGACTTTACTGCTTTATTTGAGGGAGCAAAGCATGTCAGCACAGAAGGCTGGGAAGGAATACATGCTGCTGCTTTTAGGAATGGTGCTATTAGTGCCTGTCGTGCAGTTGGCTTTAAGATGACTCACGCCAAGCTTGCCTTTATGGTTTTAGCAGACGGATTAGACAGGGTTGACGGTGCGCCACTTGTAAAACTTACAGAAGGTGTTGCAGAGGAATGGATCGCACCAACAAGGAACGCCACAGGTGTTATTGATTTACGTTGTAGGCCAATGTATAAAACATGGGCTGCGACTTTACGGATCAGGTATGACGCTGGGATGTTGACTGCTACTGACGTTACGAATTTAATCGCAAGGGTTGGTATGCAAGTTGGTATTGGTGAAGGGAGGCCAGACTCGAAGATGAGTGCAGGTCTTGGTTATGGCTTATTCCAAATAGTGAATAAGTAATCTTTTTAAGGTCAGGGATTTTCCTTGGCCTTTTTTTTTGGCACGGTTTTGCAGGCATGGCGAGTACAGGGGGGCGGGGTATCGTGTGATGCGGTGTGTTGAGGAGCGTGAGGCAGGCAAGGAGTGATGCGACAAGGAAAGGTACGATGCGGAGAGCAAAGGCAGGCGAGGTCAGGGGGGCGGGGTGTTGTTGGGACTGGTGTGTTAAGGAAAGTAAGGCAGGAACGGTTTGGTTTGTTTTGGACAGGTGTGAACGGGGCGCGTTTGGGTCGGGCAGGGATTGTGGTGGCAGGCACGGAGAGGAAGGTGGGGACTGGTCAGGATTGGAAAGGCCCGTACTGGCAGGCGAGGTGCGTCAAGGCAGTGAGGGGAAAGATAAGGTCGGGAGAGTTGAGGTCAGGTCGGCAGGCTAGGGAGGAGTGGCAGCTAATGGAGAGTTGGGGCAGAGAAGGCTAGAACTGGCACGGTTTTGCAGGTTGGGATGGGTACGGTTTGGAAGGGTGGAGTGGTCAGGAGCGTGAGGCAGGCAAGGCTATTGGCATGGAGGGGCGCGTTACGACGGGGTTTGGAGAGTACAGGCAGGAATGGAGCGACGGGGTGAGTCGAGTTACGATTTGGACAGGAGTGTGACGGCAAAGCAGGAATGGAGAGTCTAGGATCGACCCGATACGGAGGGGAAAGGAGAAGCAGGTTTGGTGTGGTGGGGAGGGGATGGTTCGGCAAGATAAGACTTGGTATTATTAATTCACTAACTTTTGTTTTTTATCTAATGACTGATTATTTTTTTCGCAAGTCTCCACATTCGTTTTATACAAACAATGTTGAAGCACAGGACGCAGGTGAAGAGCTTGAACGTATTAATGACAAATACGGTCAAACCACTGCATCAAATGTTGTAGATGAGTCAAGACCAGAAGAAGCTGTTTTACATGAAGCTTTTGAATGGGATGATGAGGTTGCAGCAGAAGAACATCGCAAGACACAAGCACGTTCTTTAATTAAGACCGTCAGGGTGATTCATCCCGAAAAAGGAGATCAACCAGCTTTTGTTCATGTAGCTGTTCTTAAAGGCTATGTCCCAGCACAAAGGGTCGTCGATGAACCTGAATTAATGAAATCTGCTAAGGATGGGGCAATCAGGCGTTTGCATGAAGCAGAAAAGCATCTCAACGAATTAAATCGTTTAACCGATGGCAATGACATTTCTGTTCAAAAGACCATAGAACATGTGAAGAAAGGCCAAGAACTTTTATCTCAAGAGAAGCCTTAATTACAATTAAATAAAAAAAGAAAATGTTGCAAGTCCTTGGACTAAAACTTTTAAAACTGGGCAGTCATCGCAAGGTCGATGTGATGATGCCACCCTCTTGGGTGACTCAGACAATGGAACCATACAAACGAAAATCTACGAGTCTTCCTGTGAATACTATTGGCAAGCTTGGAGCTTGGTGTCTTATGCGAGGCAACAGGCTTGCTGAGATCAGGAAGGAACCAGGTGCTATCAAAGTTCTCCTACCATGATTGTTCGTTAGTATCGGAATAACTATCCTTTACCAATGGCATTAACTTTTAACAGTAAAACAATTAAAAAAGTAGTTAGTATTGATGACTTAGAAAAGCTAAGTAATCCAGAATTAGATCTTTTAGAAGAAGAACTTGCAACAGCAATAAAAACGATGAATGAGAGCATGGCTTCAATAACACATGAAAAATACTTGCAAGGTCAAGAAGTTAATTCTGATTGGCTTGTAAAGATCAAACGAAAAGAACAAATATGTAAGACTTTTTTAGAAAAAATTCAAACAAATATTGCTTTAAATAAAAGTGAATTTGTTCGACAAAAATACCAACAAAATCTAAATAAGTTATTGCAAGAGATATTAGGAAAGGAACAGTATGAAGAGTTGAAGAGCAAAGCAAAGAATCTTGCTTTTGATGAGGTTGTAAAACATGAATGAAATTTATGGTGTCAAACTTATTGCTATAGGAGTGGATAGTTATTTTAAGCCTTGGAAACAAATAAAAGGTTCTGTTGTCTGGGGTGATTTTTTTGACACAAGAAACGAAGCTTTGAAACAAGCTAAAACTTTATCTATTTAATTTTTATGGAAGAAGAACCACGTATTGTTTACGACGGTCAATACTATTTTCGTATTATTGATGGTCGTAGACATTGGTTAGTACAACCGCCTAATGGTTATGAACTAACAGATGGAACTATTATTAGGGACAAAGAAAAAAAGTAAATGCCGTCATTGCGGTATCACACAGGAAGAATGGTTCTCTATAGGGATGCCTGTGAGTCTTGGCGAGTAAAAATCAAGACAAAAGATGGGAAATTAGATCTTCCTTTAGACGCAAAAGAATTAGAAAATGCTGTACTAGAGGCTGAATACCTTTACGCAGACGCTAGGGCTATCAATCAGGGAAAGCCAAGATGTATTAATTGTATTCATTGGTTAATTGTTAAAGCAGAATGTGGTTTAGGACTACCCGAAGGCAGGTCAAGTGGGGGAGAATGGGCAAAAGATTGTGCCTGTTTTTGGCCTAAAGATTAATGAAAAAACTATTGGATTTCATTGGGTCAGGTTTTGTTTACAAAAGCCCACCACCAAAGCAAGGGTTTATTAATTTTCTACAGACTTTGCCAACAAGGAAGCTAAAATTACTAGCTGATACTAATGCCCACTACAGCAAGAAAAAGCTTGTAGACCTTTATCTTTTAAAAAATAACTATGACCAAACCAAAATTTCAGATTGATGATCAAGTCAATAAGAAAAGAAACACAGGAGTATTTTTAAAAACGGAACCTGCTGTTGGAACCATTATCAAAGTTATAGAAAAATACAACGTAAGGAAACGCATTTGTTATTACTACGGTGTCAAATGGCCTGATGGTAGAAGATCAGAACACGCACAACACATACTCGTTCCAGCACCATAAATGGTTAATAAAATTCAAGCAGACTGTCCTAAATGCTCTTTTGTTAGGACTAGAGTTGTATGCACCAAACGCGCTGACGATGGAGTCACTATTAGACGCAGGAGATGTCCTAGCTGCGATCATCGGTGGTACTCAATACAGTACCCAGAAGTTGCAATCGAGGACAGCGAAGTTAAATGGATAAAAACAGGATCAAGCGCACAGTTTGTACCTTTATAAATCAAGTACCTTTCTTAGCCAATTTTTAAATGTAGGTTGCTTTACAGGGTTTTCTAAGCAAGCAATCTTGGCTTTACATCTTGCTATTTCTTTTAAACAATTAGCAATAAATTGTGACTGACCAAAGTAACTTCTTTCTACTGCTTCACAGTGTCTTATTAACTGTTCTCTAGTAGCCCCTTCTGTAAACCATAAAATTTTCTTCTCTAGTTCTAACTCTTGTTCTACTGTTGGAGGTTCCATTAGTTGATCTAACAGAACAAATTGTTCATCTAAGTTCTCCATCTAATTCTTTACCTTTAGCTGCTAATCCAGTGTAGACACCATGTAAAGGATTGTCAGGTAGATGACGACCATCAAGAACGTACCAACGCTCCATATTCATCATTCGCTGTCTGTCCTCTTGCATCCATTCTTTTTTGTAAAAACTCATTGCAAACTGGTAGTTGAATTAGGGTATAACCTTGACTGCAAGAAGTTTACAGCCTGATCATCCAATGTATTTGTAGTCTGTTTTGAAGCTGCTTTCAACAGATCAAGTAACAGTTTTTTACCTGCTTCACTACGCAAAAAAGCATAAAGAAGAGGTAAGAAAGGCTTAGCTAGTTTTCGCATAATTAGACTCACTCTTCACAATCTTATATAAAGCCGCTACATTTGGCTTGGTGATCCCCATACACCCCAGTTAAACCTCCCTAGACTTGCAAAGCAGAGGGGGGTTTTTCTGTTACAACCAACAATCAAGTTAGCAGGATTATGGAACAAAAAAGCATTGTATGTTTTTGTTCACACTGTCTTGAGATAAGACGACAACAAGCAAGATTACAAGAGTTGAATAAGAGCAAAAAACCCGTTAAGTTATCTAAGTAGTTTACTAATCATGCAAGTAAATTATTAAACACGCAGTGGGATGCGATGTCAATTAAGACCCCTTAGAGAGTAGAGGCTCTAAGGGTTTTTTATTGCCCACGCCAATTACGAGGTCTGCTTGCGTCAAGTCTTGCGAGTTCTTTGTCTATAGCGTTTAGACGGTGAAAAATTTCTCGGATGTCACCTTGCCTTTTGTTAGACCTATTGCCTAAGACCATCAGCAATGCTGACACCATCGCACCAATCAGAGCAGCATAAATTTCAGACATTTACATTAGGCCAAGTTCCTTGTTGAATCTTAATCCATGCTTTCTGGGCAGCTATTAAATCTGGTTTGGAAATGTCTGGATCATTGATTAAGCTCCATAATTCAATACGTTTATTGATTGATTCAACTGTTAGGCCGTGAGCCTTGGCAATTGTTTCTTTCTGCTCTTGGGAAAGGAACTTCATTACGTTTTAACCTTTTATGACTAATGTAGGTATGTTTGC
>Ga0163179_10001051_pt1 | contig 19791 bp, 14 predicted proteins | sample AtlANTMetagenome_FD_109643 | JGI IMG/M metagenome (GOLD analysis project Ga0163179, IMG submission 109643) | Marine eukaryotic phytoplankton communities from the Atlantic Ocean - Atlantic ANT 2 Metagenome | ecosystem: Environmental > Aquatic > Marine > Oceanic | place: North Atlantic Ocean... | reverse complement strand
TTATTGTTGCTATGATGCATACAAATAAAAAGGGCATGTCTAAATTACTTAAACAATGTACGCTCCCAATAACTGGAAGAAATTGTGTAAAAAAAATAGTTACAAACCTAGCTGTAATTGAAATAACAGAAAATGGATTTCATTTAAAAGAAAAGGCATTTGATGTTAGCATAAATGAAATTATTGAGGCAACTGAAGGGAGGCTAACCATACCAGAAGAAGTTCCCAATATCACTCTATAATCTCTTAAAAATATTTCTTTAATTCAAACCTAGCATTATGAATCAATTGATCTTTATTTAACCTTCCATTATATTGAATAGAAAAACTAGTTTTATTTATTGATTTTAAAATAGATAAATGTATTTCCATTCCTTTTCCATTTGGAAGGCCTTCTAACATTTCATGTCCTATCGAAGAAAAAGCGTTACCCGAATATTTCATGTTAAAAGCCAAAATAGATTTCTTTAAAACAAAATTTTTGGGTAATAATAAATCTAAATTTAAGCCTAACTTTCTCCCACTTAAATTTTCATTGTTTGTATTATCTTTATTTATATATGCAAACCAAATTGAAGGGCTTATTTTTTTTAAATCCATTATTAGTTCAGATTTAATTTCATTTTTAGTGATTTTGTAATTTCTGTTAATCATATTATTATTGCTGATATTACTATAATTATTTATATAATTAATATTTATAACAAGTAATTTATAGGTTTTTTGTGCTTGAAAAATATGATCTAATATTTTCTTATACTCATCTCCAGAAGTTAATGTGTTTTTCAATAAACTTCTTTTTATTTTATATATAAATAGATAATTATTACTGGACTTATATATAAAATTATTAATTACATTAAAATTAAGATTTAGAGTATTCATGCTTGAATAACCTAATGAAAAGGGGTTAAAAAAGGTTATTAATTCGTCAGATAAAAACTTTTTATCAATTTGTAAGTTGAGTGTATTTTGAGTTCTAGAAAGAATAGATAGAAATTTATTTCCACTAAATTCAGGATTGACTCTAAATTGTTGATTAAACTTTAAATTCCTAACATTAAAGGATTCATTTGATGGAAAAGAAACCCTTATATAGTCTGCTGTATCAACAAAATTTGAATTTTCAAATTCATCAAACTCTTCTAAGCCATTGCTATTATAATCATTCCATGAATAAGACCCATAACCAGGATTGACTTTGATAAATCTATAATCCCTAATATATTCTTTTCCGTTACTTATTTCATAATAACCATTAAAGCTTAAATATTGCTTAATGCTTAAAGAATAAGTAAGACGAGCCATTATGTTTTCTTCTTTTTTACTCTCATTCTCAATCATTGAACTATAAGAAGAGTAACTAGATAATAAATTTATTTTTGCATTTTTCCTTTGGATTAAGGATGATTTTAACTCAAATGTGTTCTCATTAGTATAACCAATACTATCTGGCTTCAGATCAAATCGATTTATATAATTTAAATCAAATAAATTTACTTTATTTCTAAGAATAGATGAAAATAAAATAAATTTATTGTAATTACTTTTAGTTAAAGGATTAGATAAATCATATTTTCTTTCTCCGATATTATTTATACCAAAAGTTAATTTTCCGGTTTTTTTTATCAGAAAATTATATTGAGTAAAAGTTGTGTTTCTTTTTTCTGTATGATCATTTAATAAACTACTAAAAATTTTAAACTCTATTTTTTTTTTATTGAAGTCAGTAATAAAGGTATGTAAATACTTATTATCATTATTTATATTCATTAAATCAAAACTATATGAAGATTGTCCGTAATTATTTAAGTCAGTGATAAAGTTAATTTTTAAATTATGTTGATTAGTTGAATTAAATAGTGAGTCTGGAATGTTCCAATTTCTTTGAAATTCAAGGCTCCGAGTTCTATCTACAAATTCAAAATTTTCATCTAAAAAATCATACTTAATGTTAGTTTGTAATTTTATGTTTTTAAATAAAATATTCTTTTTAGCAGAGAGATTCATCGCCCAACCAATATTATTATTGTCATTTAAATTAGAAAAAGTATTTTCATCATAATTACTTAAGCCCACATTTAATGAAAATAAATTATCATTATTTTGATAATCAAAACCAGCCATTAGCATTTGTTGTTTTTTGGGTGGAGTTAATAATTTTCTAGGCTCATAGCTTCCCTGATTAAGTCCATTTAATGGGGCCACCCATGTAAAAACATTTCCATTAATCAAATTTTGATTTAAAACATAATTTCCCAATCCTTCTCCTACAAACTCAAAATGAACATTATATAACGTATCTGCTAAATTATTTGAAAAAAAATAGATATCATTATGTTGAATTAAATTCATGTCAATAGTGTCTTTTTTAGCATACAGTATCTGAGAGGTGTTTTCTGAGTAATCTACTGAGTTAAAATTATTGGAATAAATCAAATGATCCCCACCATTGACCATTTGATTAATTTGATTATCTGAAAAATTTGTGACCGGGTTATTTTTACTGTCTTGCTCACTAAAAAAATTAATTCTAAAATTAAAATTACCTTTTTTGAAATTAGACCCAAAATGTGATAACCATCTAAAATAGTTTTGTCCACTATATTGAAATTCAACTATAATTCTTTGGTTTTCATTAATAATAATATTTGGCGTGAAAATTATTTCTCCAGTGCTATAATTTATAGTATAGTCTTTTGTGTTTCCTTTGTTTTTTTTAACACCATCAATATAAACAGTCTCACTATTAGGAATAATTAGAACATATAATTCATTGTTATTTCCAGTTAATTTATAGGGTCCCTGATTTCCATTAAGTACATTAATGTTTTGCCTTCTAAACATATTTTTTGTTACACCAACAGATGAGTTAGTAATTATATTTGAATCATTATAATTATAGTTTAAGCCAATAGCATTTCGATTAAAGTTTAGAAAGGGATTTGATAGATTATTAATTATTATATCTCCACCTTTTAAAGAATTTTTATCATTGTAAAGTTTGATGTAAATTTTATCTAATTCCTGCAAAGAAGTAGTACTTTGACCATAGTCAACAGGAATTGAAGAGTCTGAGATATTACAATCTAAAAACAAATTTTCAGACACCTTGCCAGATATCCTTAAATCTAAATCTGTATTAATTGAAAAGCTTTGATTATTTCCACTTGCAAAGCCTCTTTTAATTGTTCCATTTGTTTGTATTTCAGAACTATTATTACTTTTTTTTGAATAGCTATCTAAAAAAAGTGGTTCTTTTTCAATAACTGGAATAAAAATAGATGTATCACGAACACTAAATGATATGTTAGGCTTTAGTAATTTATATTCAATTAAAAGAGTGTCATTATACAACGTTTCATCAAATATGACCTCTCCTTTTGTGAAATTTACATAATATAATGAATCTGATAATAAATTATTTTTTAAATATATCTTAAAATAATTTTGATTAATAAAGTTAGAGTCTACTAAATTTTTTCCCTCAGATGCAATAATTTTTTTCTCAAAAACCGAGCCATTTTGCGCAAAAATTTCTAAAGAAAAAAGAAGTGACAAAAAAATAAAAAAAATAAAATACTTTTTCATTCAAAAAAATAATTAGTTAAAAATAGAATTGTTTTTTTAAATCATATTAATTTTAATACTAGAATAACGTATTTTTTAAATTTATCATATAATGAAAGTTTTATCATATAATATAAATGGAATAAGAGCAGTAATAAAAAAGGGATTTATAGATTGGTTAAAAAAAGAGAATCCTGATATAATCTGTCTCCAAGAAATCAAAGCATTTAAATCACAATTTGATTATACTTTAATAGAAAATTTGGGTTATAATATATATTGGAATTCCGCAGAAAAAAAAGGATATAGCGGGGTCGCAATATTAAGTAAAATAAAAGCAAATAACATTAGTTATGGGATTGGTTTCTCAAAATATGACTTAGAGGGGAGATTCATTAGAGCTGACTTTAATAAATTTAGCCTATGTTCAATATATTTTCCTTCGGGAACTAGTGGTTCAATTAGACAGAAATATAAAATGGAGTTCTTAAATAAGATTTATAATTATTTTAAAAATGACAATAAATCAATAATTGTTTGTGGCGATTTTAACATCTGTCATTTCCCTATTGATATTCATGATCCTATAAGAAATAAAAAGTCTTCAGGTTTCCTTCCTGAAGAAAGAGAGTGGATGTCTCAATTTTTAAATCTTGGGTTTATTGATATATTTAGGAAAAATAATTCTAGTCCACATAACTATACATGGTGGAGCTATAGAGCACTTGCAAAACAAAGGAATAAAGGTTGGCGAATTGATTATTTTATGATAAGTTCTGATTTAGAAAAAAGAGTAAGTTGTAGCTCTATATTAAGTTATATCAATTTTTCAGACCATTGTCCAATAAGTCTAGTTTTGCAAAATAAAAACTAATAAAATAAATGTTTTTTACTTTTATCTCTCCATCCGCTTTGGGATGAATAATCCACAAAATATATTTTAACATCAGCTTGAGAGGAATAATCCACAAAAAATACCTTGACATCAGCTTGAGAAGAGTAATCAACAAAAAACCAATTTCCTTCATTCCCGGAAGCTTGAGAAGAATAGTCAACTTTAAATACATTTAAATCAGCTTGAGAAGAATAATCCACAACATAAACTTTCACATCAGCTTGAGAAGAATAATCAACCGAGTATACCTTTTGAGAAAAGGTGAGTAATGGAAAAATTATTAAAAAGTAAAGTTGCCTCATTGTATAATTTGTTTTTTTTCTACATAACCGTTTTCATAGATATAAAATAAAATTTTATTTTTTGAGAATATTGAAACCTCCCTTCCTAGTATATCAACAATTTTAACTAAATCTCCTTTATTAGGTTTTTGTAAGTCAATCATTTCTGAATTTTGTGATTGTAATCTTAGATTATCTAAGTATAAATAATTACCATTTTCACCACTGAATTCAAATTTTATTTGAATATTAGAATTTCCAGCCCAAGGATTTAAATTAACAAATTCTTCCTCCCATTGACTTAAGTTTGGCACAAAAGTTGTTGAAATATACGATCCGCCATTTGTAATTAGATTATCTGTGTCCATATCTTTACGCTCTGTCCATGTTAAACCACAATCATCTGATACTAAGATTCTTAATAGATCTTCAACTTGATTATTTCTTTTAGCATATGCATAATCAAAATACATTCTAACTGGAGTTGTAAAAGAGCTTAAATCAATAAATGGTGTATATAAATTATGTAAATTTTCTCCTGAAAAAAACCTGCTTCTTATTCTCATTGAGGCACCCCCATCACTATATGCTGTTTCAGTTCTATTCCACGTAGTTTCAGTTTCTTGTTCCATTATAGACCACGGTAAACCAGAATTAGACTGATTTGGAAATGAATTATTTTCAAAACTTTCAACTATTTCTGTAGTAATACTACTTTGATCCAATACAGTTATATAGTCATCTTGTGTAAGATAATTATTACCAGCATCGGTAGTAATACTAAGAGAGACATTAAAGGATCCCGAGTTATTATAAACTACAACAGGGTTTTCTTCAGTAGAATTACTAGGATTCCCACCTGGAAATGACCAGTAATATGTGGGGTTTTGACCTAAATTGTAACTATTATTATAAAATTGTGTTTCTTCACCCGAACAAGTTATACCGTTTGGTACATAAAAATCTACACTAGCTAAACATTCTTCGGCCAAATAACTTGGGTGAGTTCCGGTCTCCCATAAATTATCATCTTGCCATAAATCAACTCTGGCTCCTACATTAGAATTTAATGATGCCTCCATCCTATTTACTTGGCCTTGAGTAAACATACAAGTACAACTAGAGTAATCCATAATATTTTGAACATTATCTAGTGTGCCACAACTTGAAGAAGATAAATTACAACTACTATAAGACCCTATACAATTTGGAGTATCATTAACAAAATCATCCTCATTACAATTTGAGCTTAAACCAACATCTGCCCACTCGGCCCACGTGTGCTCTAAATTAAAAAAGTGTCCGCATTCATGGCTTAATGTATGTCTTACATAATTACTATTACTACCAGTGCCTATACTACCAACATACTCATTATTAGCAATAATTCCATGTCTAAAGTTTGGTCCCCCTGTTGAGGGAAGGTAAGTATAAGCTGCTGCACCAATTGATGAATCAATTTCTTTTACAACCCAAATATTTAAATATGACTCATCATCCCAAAAAACAATCTGTTTTGCATCATCATCTGCGCTTCCTGTTTCAGCCCAATAGGTTCTTGTTATTCCCTCTGTACAATTACCATTAGGGTCAATTTTTGCTAATACAAATGTAAGTTGTACATCACCTACAATATTTTGGAATTCAGAAATTACATTGGATAAATCTTCATTTTCAGCATTAAAATCCTCATTCATCAATCTTATAGCATCTTCTACTTGTTCCTTAGAAATATTTTCAGCAACTCCTATTGGCCATCCTTCGTGTAAAATATGAAATACAACAGGAATTGTTTTTTGAACATTCATTCTAGGTTTATTTTCATAAAGTATTGATAAAGAATCTAGTATTGCTTTATTTTTTAAATATATCTCTGGGTTTTTATCAAATTCTTTTTTAACCATCTGTGTTGTCCCGCAAGGCAATATATTTTCTTGAGCAATAATGTAAAATGAATTAATAAATAAAAAGGAAAGCAAATAAATAAATAATACCTTTTTTTTATTATTTACTAAGTATAATGATGTCTTTTCCATAATAATTTTTTGATGACACTTCTATAAAATATAAACCTGATTTATTGTCTTTTACAAATGATGATAATAGTACAGTATTATTTCCTCTATAAAATAACTTTTCTTTATAAAAAACTTGTTCGCCTAATATATTGTAAATTTTAATATGTAATTCTTGATCATTTATAATATTAAAACGCAAGTAAGAGTTTTTAGATGCTGGGTTAGGGAAAATATCAAAATCTATTTCTTTTATATTATTTTCCAATGTTTCCCATTCCCCGTTTCCAATACGTATATTGTCTAAATACAACCAATTTCCACCTATGTTATCAGTAATTATAGTTCCATTGTCAACAATAAAAGCTTCTTCTTCATTTAACCTTCCACTACCTGTAAATTGAAACTTAATAATTACACTAGGTTCGTTTGAAGCAGTTTGAATATTTACATACCTTTCTTCCCAATCAGATGCTTCTGGAACATAATTGTTAAATACAATACTATCACCCTTCGTGTTTAACTCTACTGATTCAAAACTAGCCCTTTGAATCCATGTTTCGCCACAGTCCTTTGATAGAAAAACATCTAATTTATCTGTAATTATACTTTTTCCATCTATAGTGTATGGAACCCTCATGGCGTAAGCTAAATTAAAGTACAAAGCAAGTGGGTTACCCTGCTCAGAAAATTGATTAGTAAAATCTAGTTCAGGTGTTGTTAGCTCATGAATTATGTCACTTGAATTAAAAAATTGACTACTTAATCTAAGAGATCCGATACCATCATACGAAGCTACCTGATTTCTTTCCCATGTTGCCTCTGAATCAATAGGTTTTACATACCAATTTGAAGAATTATTATTGAAAGGGAAATTTTTGCTTTCAAATTGCTCTATATGAGGAGCCACATCACCATCTAAAATTGTTATGTATTCTTCTTTTACCAATTCATTAGTTCCCCCAGTGTTAGTGACAACTAATCTTACTGTATGTGATCCTGGTTGATTATAAGTTACAATTGGATTTTTAAGTGAGGATTCTATGGGGTCAGCACTTTCTCCAAAATACCAATAATAAGTATCTATTTCAGATGTATTATAACTCATGTCCTCAAAAAAAACAGTGGTATTACTACAACCAGATTGCGTATTTGATTTAAAATCTGCAATCGGGGGGCAAATTTGAGGCTCATATTCATCGTGAACTCCTGTTGCCCACAAATTTTCAATTTGCCACAAGTTTTTTCTTCCACCAGCATTAGAGTTCAAGGCTGCATGAACTCTTGATTTTTGACCCTCTGTAAACATATGAGCGCAATTAGAATAATCCATTATATTCTGAACGTTATCTAAACTTCCATCACATGAGCTTTGTGATAATGGACAGTTAGAGTTACCAACTCCATAAGTTAAAGGAGTATCTTCAACTCCATCATCAATTAAACAATTATCAGGTATCCCATCGCCATCATTATCATCATCCCCTGGACCATTGTTACTCCCCCAAGGATGAGGTAAATTAAAGTAATGCCCTACTTCATGCGGCATGGTATGCCTTGACCAATTACTATTACTAGCTGTTCCAATTGTACCAAAATAATCGTCATCACATATTATACCCTCATGATTATCTGGAGCTGTTCCTGGGTAATATGCATAGGCTGCTGTACCCTCACTAGCTAAATCGGCTACAACCCATATATTCATATACATTTCATTATTCCAATAAGTGTTTTCTTTTACATTTTCACCTCCTGAATAAGTTAAAATAGATTGATTGTAAGTAATTCCATTTGTACAATTTCCATTTTCATCAATTTTGGCTAATCTAAAATCTATTCCAATGTCAGATACTAATGATGTAAAGTCATCTAGCACATCTGATATATCTTCGTTTAAAGCATTGAAATCATTATTCATAGTTTCTATCGCTGAATTTACCTGATTCTCAGAAATTCTTTCAGTACCATAATTATGAATAACATGAACAACAACAGGGATAATGTAATTTGTATCAGCGCTTCTACAGTGTAAATTTTGATTAATATATTCTTGAGTGAAATTATTTAATTCATTAAGTATTTGTAATTTTTCAGGGGACTCACTAAGCGATTTATTTACATAATACGTTGTCGCACATATCTCATTTTGAGAGAAAGCTAAATTAGAGCATATGAAATATAAAATAATCCTAAAATACATCCATCAAAATTAACGAATTATTGTTAATTTTTTAAGGTGCTGTTTAGTGCCTATATTGACAGATATTAAATATGAACCTGTTGAAAGATTTGGATAATAATTACTTAAATTAAGCTCATGAGAGCCTTGTTCTAGTGTTATTTTTTTATCCCCAAACGAAGAGCCTAAAATATCTAAAACCTCAATAGTTATTTCTTCCTTTTTAAATAAATCAAATGAAATATTAGCAATTCCATTGGAAGGATTTGGGAAAATTTTTAATCCAAAATCAAAGTTTTCATTTATGTCAGTAAAATTATTACCTATTCTTAAATTATCTAAGTATAGCCAATTTCCACCCATATTAATACCATCTTCATTAAGGCCAATTCCAGTAAATTCAAACTTAATAATAACTCCAGAGTCACCCGCTACATTGTTTAAACTAAAACTTCTCTCCTCCCAATTACCAGGATTAATATTATCACCCTCAGGAATAAAGTTATTAAATATTGGAAGTGGATTGCCATATTCATCTACGACAGTAATCAAATCTTCTGTATAATATGTTTTTCTTTCCATCCATGTTTCTCCACAATCGTCAGATGTGTATACAATCAATTTATCTTGAATATATAAATTACCTTCAAAATCTGTTTGATTACTTTTTAGGGCATAAGCTAAATTAAAAAACATTTGTGCTGAACTCAGATCTGATAAATCAAGTTCAGGTGTTGTAAATGTGTGGCTCTTTAACTCAAAACCAAAATATCTACTTCTTATTCTGATCGAACTATCATCAGTCCATGATGCAATATTTGTTGTCTCCCAAGTATCTTCAGTGTCCTGAGGAACAATATACCAGCCATCATCTTCTGGAAAGTTTGTAGAATTAAAGTTTTGTGTAATACCGTTATCATCAACTTCTAATGCGTCCAAAATATATATATAATTTTCACGTGTCAACTGATTACATATAGTTGATTCATCTGATATTGAACCATTACAAACCTCTAAAGTTACGGGGTGAGAACCATACTCATTGTAAGTTACTGTAGGGTTTTCTAATGAAGAAAACTGAGGAGAAGCCCCCTCACCAAAATCCCAATAATAATAAATATTATCAGAATTATATGCGTGAGATCTAAATTCTATCTCACTTCCTTGACACCCAGTATTTGTTGTTGTATTAAAATCTGGAATTGGGGCACAAGTTAAATATGTTTCTTGTGAGCCAAAATGATCGTTATCAGTACCGGTTAAAATCAAGTTTTCTTCTTGCCATAAACTTTCTCTATTTCCGGCCATTGAATTTAATGCAGCGTGTACTCTTTGTTTTTGTCCCTCTGTAAACATATGGGCGCAATTTGCATAATCCATAATATTTTGAACATTATCTAAACTACCACACGTCTCTTGATTTAAAATGCATGTTTGACTTGATCCAATAGTATTAGGTGTATCATCAACACCATCATCAGTCCCACAATTATCTTGAACACCAGGTTCATTTGTGCTTCCCCATGGATGCGCTAAGTTCATAAAATGACCAAATTCGTGAGATATAGTGTGTCTTACATAATTACTACTTCCAGCTGTACCAACTCCATGACCAAAGTATGTGTGTAATGAAACAATAACATCATATGGATCTCCTGCACCTGGGTAATTAGCATATGCAGCAGCAGATGATCCGGGTGACATGCTTTTTATAACATAAATATTTACATAATTATCATCTGGCCATGAAATCAAGCTCCTAGCAGCTTCATCGTTTCCTTCAGTTAAAGGAGATGCCGTTCGAGTTATTCCGTGTGTACAATTTCCGTTTGGATCAATTGTTGCTAACCTAAATTCTATACCAAAATCTGCAACTAAATCTGAGAAATCATCTATTACTTCCGAAATATCATTATTTTCTGCATTCCAGTCTTCATTGACCGTTTCCATTGCTCGTGCAATTTGCTCTTCACTAATATTTTCAACACCATAATCATGAATAACATGAACAACAACGGGAATAATATATTGCTGACCCATCTTAGAAGTATTTTTATATTTTTCTATAAATTCATGTGTATGACTTTCTAATTGATTTCTTATAATTATTTTCTCAGGATTGTCTGTTAAATTTTTATTTAGAATTATATCTGCGCCACAAGTTTTATGATCATGATTTTGTGAAAACATAGCCGTAGATAATACAAATAAAAAAACGAATAGTGATATATAATTTTTCATAGTTAAAGTTTCAAATACATACAAATTGTTGATTTGTATCTAATATAATAGCTAGCAAATATACATAAATTGAATGAAATAATTCTTAAAAATATTGTTTATGATTCAAATAAATTCTTCTTTAATTCATTTATAGTTGAAACATTAATGATATTTATTTTTTTTGTGTTGATATTTAATTTATTAATTGAGGAAATAAAAACATTTTCAAAACCCATTTTTTCTACTTCTAAAATTCTTTTTGAAATATTTTGTTCTGGACGAACTTCTCCATTCAAACCCACTTCTCCAATAAAGCAAGAATTTTTCAATATAGGTAAGTCTATACTTGAAGATAATATTGATGCAACAACAGACAGGTCTAAAGCTGGATCAGTAACTCTAATTCCTCCAATAATATTAAGAAAGACATCTTTTTTTCCTAATTTAAATCCACACTTTTTTTCTAAAACAGCTAATAACATATTTAATCTCTTTAAATTAAAGCCATTGGCTGTTCTTTGAGGCGTTCCATATACAGCCGAGCCAACTAAAGCTTGTACCTCAACTAAGAAGGGCCGACCTCCTTCCATGACACAAGAAATTGAGCAGCCATCCAAATTTTTGAAATTATTAGATATTAATATTTTAGATGGGGATTTAACAGATGATAATCCCTGGGGACCCATTTCATATAAACCTATTTCAGATGTGGATCCGAAGCGATTTTTTTTAGATCGCAAAATTCTAAAATGAAAGTTTTTATCTCCCTCAAAATGTAGTACAGCGTCAACCATATGCTCTAAAATTTTAGGGCCAGCAATTTGACCATCTTTTGTAATGTGGCCAATGATAATGATTGTAATGTTTGTTCTTTTTGCAAATTGTAATAATTGAGAGCAACATTCTCGAATTTGAGAGATTGATCCAATTGGAGATGCTATTTGATTGCTATATAAAGTTTGAATTGAATCTAAAATTATTAATTGATGATTGTTTTCTACATTAGATAAATATGAAAAAATATTTTCTAAAAGTGTTTCATTTAAAATAAAACACTTTTTATTTTTTACTCCTATTCTATCTGCCCTAAGTTTAATTTGATTCTCAGATTCCTCCCCAGATATGTATAGAGTTTTTATTGTACCCTGTATAGCTAATTGTAATAATAATGTGGATTTTCCTATTCCTGGATCACCAGCTAAAAGAATAATAGACCCTGGGACAATCCCTTTGTCTAAAACCCGATTTAATTCTAAGTCATCTGTAGGGATTTTTTGATAATTTGGGCTTACTATATCATTTATCAAACTAGGATTAGACTTTTTACTTATAGTTTTTGAAAAAATGTTTTTCTCATTTTTAATAATAATTTCTTCAGAAAAAGTTGTGAACTCCTTACATGAAGGGCACCTACCAAGCCACTGTATAGACTCATAACCACAATTTTGACAAACAAAAACAGATTTATTGGACATATTAAATTTCTTTAAGAATACGGGTTGATGAAAGATCTTTAATTAAAGGTATTAAAGTTACCCTACCGCCCCAATTTATCACTTCAACTCCTCCAACCACTTCACTAACTTTATAATCAGAACCTTTTGTTATAACACATGGTTTAATAGTTTTTATTAATTTAATAGGAGTTTTTTCAGAAAAAATTATAATTAGATCAACAAAAGAAATAGCGGATAATATAGCGCTTCTTTGTTTTTGGTTATGTATTGGACGCTGAATTCCTTTTATCGATCTAATAGACTCATCGTCATTTAAACCAACAATTAGTTTGTCACCTAATCGTTTAGATTGATATAATATATGTAAATGTCCATAGTGAAAGATATCAAAACAACCATTAGTAAAAATAATTTTTTGATTTTCTCTTTTCCATCTAGCGATCAATTTTTTAGAATCTAAATTGGTTAATATTTTTTTGTTAAAATCTTCCAAATCAAAATGTTTTTGCATTGTAAGTTTTTTTCGCATTTAAAAGTATAAGGCCCAGAAATCCCATTACTAAAATCATAATAGTTTGTGCAGAATGAACTAAAAATGCAAATGTAATTTGATCCTGATGAGGAGGGGAAGAAAAAATGTTTACTGTAAACTCATTTACGGAAAGCAAGCCTAAAGCAAACATGGCAGCAATATGGTATGAGCCCATTCCACTAGGAGTTGGCATTACCATTCCAATTCCGCCTAATGTCATAACAAAAATACCATCCATCACTGTAAAGTCTGACATAGTTTCAAAACAAAAAAAACATACATATGTCATCGAAAAATAACAAAGCCATATTAAGAACGTATAAATAAAAAATAACTGTTTTTGTTTTACTTTTTTTACAGCATAAAATCCTGCTTTTATTTTTTGATATAAATTTTTGAAAAAAATTATTTTTTTTTCTGTAAGGAATACAAATCTTAATCTATAGACCAAAAAAATTAAAATAACTATTAGTAAAATTATAACTAAAAATTTTACTGATAAAATAGATTGAATTGTGACAGGAAATATTTCTTGAATCGTATGACGAATTTCTTCATACTTATATATACAACAAGCTATTATACATAACCCTAAAATAATGAAATCAATAAGCCTCTCCATAAGAACATGGCCAAATAAATATGTAATAGGTGTTTTGGAAACTTTATTTAATAGAGTACATCTTGCTATTTCCCCCGATCTAGGCACACCCGCATTAAACATGTATCCCGAGGCTACTGAATTTACGCAATCGATAGTTTTCACGTTATAACCCAGTGGTTTTATTAGTAAGACCCAACGAACACCCCTTAAAACTTCCCCTAAATAACCAAAAATCATTGATAATAAAATCCAAAACCAATTATTTGAGTAAAAAACAGTATTGTTTATATTTGCCCATATTTCAGCTGGAGATGTTGGGCTCATCATAACCACTAAAACAATTAATTCAACACCAATAATTGTAGGCAAAAGAACATTTAATGATTTGTTGATTTTAGACTTAATCATACTATTTTATTGGTTTTTTCTTCGGGGAAAATTATAGTAGGATTCATTCCATTTATTTCATTTTTTCTCAAAAACATGTAACTAATTATAATTACTTGATGATTCTGTTGTATTTTTAAAGCAGCAGGACCATTAATAATAACTTCTCCTGAGCCTCTTTGACCTGAAATTATATATGTTTCTAGTCTAGTACCATTGTTTAGGCTCAATACTTGAACTTTTTCACCTGCAAACATATTAGCGGCCTCTATTAAATTTGGATCAATAGTAATGCTTCCCATATAGTTAACATTGGCTCCAGTAATTGTAGCTCTATGTATTTTAGATTTAAAGACCTCTATCATCATAATTTTATACTTAAATTATCTATTAATCTAATCTTACCTATTTTGAAAGCTATCATTAATCTATATAGTTTTTTATTATTTATAGAATTTACTAAAGAAAAACTTGATTCGTCAATTATTTCATAATAATCTAATGTTATTTCTTCATTTTGACTAAAAAAATCATCAACATATTGTTTAGATTCTTTTACTGTCTTTTTTAATAAAATTTCTCTTGCATAAATTAACACTTTAAAAACTTTTTTAGCAATAATTATTTCATTTTTGGATAATTTTTTATTTCTAGAGCTTAAAGCCAGACCATCACTATCTCTTACTGTTTCACAAGAAATAACTTCGATTTGCTTAAAGTATCTATTTGTAAGTCGCTTAATAACTAAAAGTTGTTGATAATCTTTTTCCCCAAAATATGTTTTATTTGGCATTATAATTTTAAATAATTTATGTACAATAAATAGTACACCTTGAAAATGTCCAGGTCTTTTATTAGATTCTAGAATTAAATTTAAATTTCCTATATCAAGTTTAATTTCTTTAAAACCTTCTTTGTACATATCTTTTGTTTCTGGAAAAAATAGAATGTCACAGTTGACTTGTTTTAATAATTGCTCATCTTCTTTTATATTATTTGGGTAGTTTATAAAATCCGATTTATCATTAAATTGTGAAGGATTTACGTAAATACTAACAATTGTTATATCATTTTCTAATTTTGACTTTCTAACCAATGATAAATGGCCTTGATGCAAAGAGCCCATAGTTGGAACAAACCCAATTGATGTATTCTTATTTTTTTCTTCGAAAAGAAATGATTTTAGACTTGAAGATTTATTAAATTTTTGCATAATATTTTAAAAACAATACAATATTTTTAAAATTAATAGAGTTTCAAATATTGATAAAATTCATAAAATTTCATAAATTTGCAAACACTATTTTATATTTATTTAACAACTAATTAGGGAAACAAGAAGTTATGAAAAAAAATATACTGTTTGTCGCTCAAGAATTATCACCATATACTATTGGCGATATTGGGCAAAGAATTTTAGATCTAGCAGCCTTTATGCAATCTAAAGATGATATTGATGTCAGAATATTTATCCCTAGGTTTGGGTGTATCAACCAAAGAAAACACCAATTGCATGAAGTAATTAGATTATCTGGTGTTAATTTGGTGATAAATGATATTGATCAACCTTTAATTATTAAAGTGGGGTCTGTTTCCAAACAAAAACTTCAAGTATATTTTATTGATAATGAAGAATACTTTAAGCGCAAACAAATTTTTAAAGATAATGATGGTAAATTATTTGTTGACAATGATGAGCGAATGCTGTTTTTCTGTAAAGGTGTTTTAGAAACATTATTAATGTTAGGTTGGAAGCCTGATTTAGTACACTGTCACGGATGGATAACAAGTATGTTGCCTATGTATCTTAAAACCAGATACAGTGAAGACTCTCTTTTTAATTCAACACATATAATAACTTCTTTATATAATAAATCGTTTGTAGGCATGCTTAATAAAGATTTAGCAAAAAAGGTCCTACAGGATGACCAAATTGAAAATACATTTGAGTTTTTAAAAAAACCTAATGCAATAGGGCTATATAAGCACGCTTCAAAGTTTTCTGATGCAATAATTTTTAATAAAGGTTTTAGTAAAATAAATGAGATTAAACAAGTTCTCCCAAAAGATGTGCCGACTCTTGGTAACGGTAAAGATGAGTTAACAGATGAAGAGTATTATTCTTTTTACAAAAACTCTTTAACTTTAGAAACTGCATAAATAAAATGAAAATAACCGGTGTAATTATTACATTTATCAGCATTTTTTTTACTCTAATTATTGGGTGCTCTAATGAAGATGATATTATAGGTAAGGATTTAATTGACTCTGATTTATATGATGTAAACTCAATCTCTTTTCCAAACGAAAATTATAATATACTATCTTTCTCTATAAAAGAGGATAGTATATCTGCTAGAGGAAACTATAATTTACTTGGAGTAACTAATGATCCTTATTTTGGTAAATCAGAGGCCTCATTTTATATGCAAATTCTCCTGCCTAGTAATAATATAGAAATTAATCCCCTTGAAGGAACTAATTATTCCTTAGAACTAAGCTTACCTTACCATGACTCATATGGTGACACACTTCATAATATAGAAGCATCTGTATATGAAATTAATGAAAACATAGGTTCATCTGATACTATTTCTGAAGTATTTAGTACACAAGATTTTGATTTTAATCCCAATCAAATAGCCACCAAAACATTTAATTCAAATGAAATTTCTGACTCAATACAATGGGGAAATGAAACTGTATCACCAAGATTAATTATTGATCTAAGTGAAGGTACTTTAATAAATAATCTTATTAATGCTGACATGTCTTCAAACGAAACATTTGTAGAGACATTCAAAGGTTTATATATAAACTCAAATAACACTGAAAATACAGGATGTATAACATACTTTAATACTAGTAGTCCAAATTGTTTCTTAAGGCTTTCTTATACTGACATTAATCAAGAATTGCAAGTCATTGATTTTCCGGTTGGAAGCTCATCAAATAGATTAAATAATTTTAAACATGATTACTCTAACAGCTTTGTTAATGATTTTTTAGAAACAGGTAACCCCTTGGATTCAATAATATATTTACAATCAATGGGGGGAATATGTGCGGAGATTAATTTAAATTTTCTAGAAAACTTTTCTGACTCTGGATATGTCGTTAGTAATGCTATCTTAAATCTTCCTGTTTATCAGGATAACACTAATAATCTTTTTTACCCTCCAGGATATTTAGTTTTAACGGACTTTAACAATGAGGATGTGGCAATCGAAGGTGTTGTTGGTGGAATATATAATTCATCAGATGATAAATATACATTTGTATTAACTGATCATATTCAAAAAATAATTTCACAAAATCATAACTCTATTTTGAGATTATACGTTGGAGGTAAAAACTCAAATGCTGAAAGATTATTGATTGATAATAGAGAAGGCTCATCCCTAAGTTTAGATTTAGTTATAATTAAATAATACTTTATGTGCGGTATCATTGGATATGTGGGCTCAAAAAATGGTATAAATATTGTTATTGAGGGATTAAAAAGACTTGAATACAGAGGCTATGATTCTGCCGGTATATGCTATTTAAAATCAAGCAAATTATTTGTAAAAAAAAAACAAGGTAAAGTATCTGATTTAGAAAGGCTTATTAGTAAAGATATAAATCAAAACCTTGTAATGGGTCATACTAGGTGGGCTACACACGGAAAACCTAATAATAAAAACGCCCATCCTCATGTTTCAATGAATAAAAAATTAGCAATTGTTCACAATGGGATAATTGAAAATTATGATTCAATAAAAGAAGGTCTCATTCAACGTGGTTATAAATTTAAATCTGAAACTGATACTGAGGTTTTGGTAAATTTAATCGAGTATATTCAAAATGATTTAGATGTTTCTTTATTAGAAGCTGTCCAACAAACATTAACTCAAGTTATTGGAGCATATTCTATTGCTGTTCTTTCTGTAGATGAGCCAAATAATATGGTTTTGGCTAAAAAGGGAAGCCCTCTAATTATTGGTGTGGGTAAAAATGAATATTTTATTGCATCTGATCCAGCACCTTTCTTAAAATATACAAAAAGAGCTATTTATTTAGATGATGGGGAGGTTGCTGAAATATCAAGTCATAAATTATCAATTTTAACAATCGAAAAAAAGTTGAAATCCCCCACTATTCAGAAATTAACGATGGAACTGGAAGAAATAGAAAAAGGGGGTTATAATACATTTATGCTTAAAGAAATATATGAACAACCTAAATCAATTGTTGACACATTAAGAGGAAGGATAATTAAAGAGAAACAAGCTATTAAATTGAGAGGATTTAACGAAAGTATTACGCAATTCAAAAATGCATCAAGAATTATAATTGTTGGTTGTGGTTCATCATGGCTAGTGGGTTTAGTCGCCGAGTATATTATTGAGGGTCTTGCTAAAATTCCAGTAGAGGTTGAATATGCATCTGAATTTAGATACAGAAACCCAGTAATTTATAAAGATGATATAGTAATTGCATTTTCTCAATCTGGAGAAACAGCGGATACACTTTCGGCATTAAGGTTAGCTAAAGAAAAAGGTGCTTTAGTTTATGGTGTTTGTAATGTTGTCGGATCATCAATTTCAAGGTTAGTAAATGTTGGCACTTTTACCCATGCTGGACCAGAAATAGGAGTTGCATCAACTAAGGCATTTACTGCACAAGTGTCAGTTTCAATATTAATTGCTCTAGCTATAGCAAAATTAAAAAAACAAATTTCCACCAAAGAATTTCAAGAAATTACTTCTGAACTTATCTCCATTGATAAAAAAATGAAGTTAACATTATCAGAATGTAGTTCAAAAATTCAAAAAATTGCGAAAAAATATAAAAATGCAAAAAATGCTTTATACTTGGGAAGGGGCGTTAATTTTCCAGTAGCTCTTGAAGGTGCATTAAAATTAAAAGAGATTTCATATATACACGCTGAAGGATATCCGGCAGCAGAAATGAAACACGGACCTATTGCTTTAATAGATGAAAATATGCCCACTATTATTATAGCTACAAATAAAAATAATTACGAAAAAATATTTTCTAATGCTCAAGAAATAAAAGCAAGAAGTGGGAAGTTAATAGCAATTTTAGCAAAGGGTGATAATCAAATAAGTAAAATTGCAGATCATGTAATAGAGGTTCCTCAAGCAAACTATTATTTAAGCCCTCTTATTAACACAATTCCGTTACAATTATTTTCTTATTATATAGCTACATACCGAGGTTGTAATGTTGATCAACCAAGGAATCTAGCGAAATCCGTTACGGTGGAGTAGTTTTGTACCATTATTTTTTTCTTAAATTAGTTTCATGAAAAAATATATTTTCTTATTCTTATTTACATCTGTGTTTTGTTACAGTCAATCAGAAATGATTATTTCAACTCAAGAAATTACTGGTTTTGAAGAAGTTGAATTTGGTGTAAAAAAAGACAATTCTGGTGAATTATTTTATTTTATGGCATTACGTTTTAGTGATGATAAGATATGGTTTTCTTCATACTCTTTAGGCGATAACCGTTACATGAAACAAGGTTTGACCCAATTTATTAAAGATCTTGAATCTTGTTATGATTACCTAGATAACCCAAAAAATGATTACTATAATATTACTAGAAATGATTATAGTTTAGTTATCTATGATGA
>Ga0163179_10001049_pt1 | contig 19840 bp, 12 predicted proteins | sample AtlANTMetagenome_FD_109643 | JGI IMG/M metagenome (GOLD analysis project Ga0163179, IMG submission 109643) | Marine eukaryotic phytoplankton communities from the Atlantic Ocean - Atlantic ANT 2 Metagenome | ecosystem: Environmental > Aquatic > Marine > Oceanic | place: North Atlantic Ocean... | reverse complement strand
GTCTTCGTAGACACCAAGGGGATTCCCTCGGACCGTGACTACACGCCGGTCTAGATCTTGCGCACGCAGACCCAGCTCAATGTAGCCCTCAAAGAACGCGGACGACTGGCTGAAGACCACGACCGCACCCTTTCCACCAATAGCGCCCCGCAACTCTGCAAAAGGAAACCCCAGCCGACTAGGCGGCACTGCGAGCTTATGCCTTGCGCCCACCCAACTATCAGGCAACGGTTCAGCTTGTCCCAAGACCGTATGCCCTGGCCAACCGGCACCCCATTGCCGTCCACCAAATTGATGCAGCCCCAGCAGCAAAAGCACCCCCAAGCCCCACCTTCCGTGACGAACCGGCAGCCTATAGAGCGCATCAGCCAACAGCACCGAGAGCGGAACCAACAGCGGCAAGGTGTAAAACACCTGCTTTTTCTGAACCAGGGTAAACAGTAACCAGCCGACCAAAACCGTGATTTGAAGACCTCGGCGCGGGCGCCAAAAGAGCGCGATGAACATCGCCAGACCGAGCACTGGACCTGCTTGCGAATCGAACAGCGCCAAGGGATAAAACACGAAACTCCATAGAGAAAATGGGGTCGTGCCCTCGGTCAGGTGTCCGGCCGAGTCAATCTCCCCGATCCCCAACTGCGAGCTCACCTCCATCAACTGATGTTGCGACCACTGGAGGTACCAAGGCCCCGCGATCACTAAAACAGGTACGCCCACCCAAATAAGCGCGCGCCAATCGAAGCGATCGCGTTCTGTCCAAAGCGTCCAAGCCAATGCGCCCAAAACAAGCGGGACAGTCCCCAAGCGATCGGTCATCAAGCCAACGCCCAGTACTGCGCCTAGCATCAACGCACCACGAGTCGTCCGTATTGCGTCGCGCTGGACCAACCACAACGCGAGTGCTGTTAGCGCAAGCTGCGCGATATTGGGCTCGAAACGTACAAGCGGCCCAAACACTCCCGGACAGACAGACAGCACCCCAATCGCAATCGCCGCTTTACGCGGTTCCCCGCAGATCCCCGCAACACCCCAAAACGCCAACGCAAGCCATAAGAAGTTTGTCGCGATCAACGCGCCGTGCGACGCGCCCAAAGCGGCGAAGCTCGGCCAAGCGGCTATCACCAAACCGGGCGGCCAATAACTGTGCGCGGTGTAGTACCGAAGGTGCCAAATATCGAGGCTAAGCAGCGCGCCCCACAAATCGAACGCATTACCCACGTGAAAATATTCGTTTTGCGAACCGTCCGGAAAAGGGTTGAGACTGACCCACCAAAAAGCGGCAAAACCGTGGGCCAACAGTACAAACACCCCGACGCAAAATGGGAATGTCCAGGTCGCAGTCCAGCGAGCTACACCACTTTTCTGCGTCATTCTCTGTCCGTTTTTCCGTGAATCGCTGCTGTACGCGCTAGAATACCCTAAACGAAAGTCTCCTACTGTAGGATCCTCATGCCACTTCGCCCGGACATCCAAGGCCTCAAGGTCGCGCTGGTGTACCCACCATACGGCCCGGTACGCAACGAACCTGGCATCAAGGTGGTCAAGGAAAATTACGGTATCTTCCCGAGCCTATCACTACTTTACGTGGCAGGAATTCTCGAAGACGCGGGCTGCGAAGTCTTGTTCATTGACGCCCACGCTGAAAACCTCGGACTAGATGAAACCGTAGCGCGCCTCAAGCGATTCGGGCCGGACTATATCGGCTACACGATCACCACATACCTGTTCTTCCAGACACTCTCTTGGCTTCAGGCCATCAAAGAACTCGTGCCGGCCCCAACCATCTTGGGAGGGGTTCACCTCTCGATCTATCCCAAAGAGACTCTCTCCTACGATGCGATCGACTACGCCTGCACCGGAGAGGCCGAAAAGAGCTTGCCTGATCTCTTGGAAGCCCTCGTAAAAGGCGCACCACTCGAAGACGTAAAAGGCGTTGCATTCCGCAAAAACGGCCCGGTCTCGGAGGGTGGAGAGGTCATCGTCACCCCATCGGCCGCGACCGTCGATGTTAATGAAGCCCCAATGCCCGCTCGGCACCTTATCGACAACTCGCTCTATTACAGCTTCATTAGCCACTATAGAAACTTCACCGCGTTCATCTCCTCGCGCGGCTGTCCTTACAAGTGCATTTTCTGCGAGCAAGGCTCCAAAGCATTCCGGGCGCGCTCCCCTCACAATGTGGGAGAGGAACTAGAGAGAGCGCACCGCGAACACGGGATTCGCGAATTTGATTTCTTCGACAGCTCTTTCACCATCCGCAAAGACCGGGTGCTCGCTATCTGCGATGAAATCAAACGACGAAAACTAGATATTGTCTGGGCAGCCAGAACCCGAGTCGACTGTGTGACGCCTGAAATGCTGCGCGCGATGCGTGAAGCGGGCTGCATTCGAATCTACTACGGCGTCGAGTCCGGAAGTCGCGAGATACTGCGGATCCTCAAAAAATCTACGAGCCTTGAGCTGATTCGAGAAGTGGTCTCTGAAACCAAGAAAGCCGGTATCAATACCTTCGGCTATTTCATGGTCGGCAATCCACTTGAAACGGACGCTACAGTTCGACAGACCATCCGGCTGGCTCTCGAACTAGACCTCGACTACGCCCAATTCAGTAAAGTCACGCCCATGCCGGCGACGGAAATGTACGACCTGCTGCTCGAAGAGACCGGCGTGGATTACTGGCGTGAGCACTTGCTCGGTGGGCCAGACGTTCTGGTTCCCAGACCGATGTGCGACATGACCGACGAAGATATTTTGCGGTGGACGCGCGTCGCCTATCTCCGTTTTTATTACCGCCCAGGCTACTGGTTGAAGGCGCTAAAACGCGTACGCACAATGGACGAGTTGACGCGAAGCGTGAGCACTGCGTGGAAGATGCTGCGTGAAGATCCAGCCGATGACGAGAACGCCGGGATGGAAGTGATCGCCTAAGGTGATGCCCCAAGCGTCAATCGCCAATATACTGCGCGCATGCTGGTCCTAGGAATCGCCGACAATCACGACGCGAGCGCTGCGCTCGTCGAAGACGATCATGTGGTGGCGGCGGTCAACCAAGAAAGGGTAGACCGCGTCAAACTATCTGGTGCATTCCCGTGGGCCGCGATCGACGCCACACTTGAGACAGTAGGCGCCGACATTCGGGACGTTGATCGCGTCATTGTAGGGACCGCATTCACCCCCTCGATCGCGCTTAGGCTCTTTAGAGACCGACACCGTGCAGCGCGCGATCAGGGTACCTTCACGCCCCTACTCAACGCCTATATCGCCTACCAGTCAGGTCTACGACGAACGGGGCTCCACTCGATCGAACACGAAGCCAATCGCGTGTTCCTAGAAGGACTTCTACAACGCGGCGGCTTAGGTCATGCCCAACTTTACCTGTACAACCACCACCGCTCGCATGCAGAGAGCGCGTATCGAACACAAGACGATCCCGACGCTCTCGTCCTGACCTGCGACGCCATGGGAGACGGCATCTCTGCGACAGCCTCGATTGGTGAAGACGGCCAATTGATCCCCCTCTGGAACCAATCAGGGCTCGGTTCAGTCGGCCTATTCTACAGCCGCATCACCGAACTACTGGGCTTCAAGCCGAACAGACACGAAGGTAAGGTCACCGGTCTATCCGCATGCGCACAGGCGCCAGCGGCGCTTGTCTGCCGCTTAGAGCAAGCACTTCGCTTCGTCGGTCCTGGTTTCAACAGGGTGAATCCGTTTAAGGCGCACCGCAAAGACGATCCCTTTTACGCCGCAATCCACAATTACAGTCGCGAAGAAGTCGCGGCCGCGGCGCAGGTCGTACTCGAGCGCGCGGTCACGCAATTCGTGTCCCATTGGGTCGAGAAGACAGGCCGAACAACGGTCACGGTCGCGGGCGGGATTTTCGCGAACGTAAAGCTCAACCAAAGGATTAAGGATTTACCTGGCGTCGACACGCTGTGGATAGCCCCACACATGGGTGATGGCGGTCTCGCAGTAGGTGCCGCACTGGGCCACGTACAGGCGCCCCCTACCCGTCTACGAAACGCGTACCTCGGCCCCTCTTACAGTCAACGCGAGATCGGCCGCGCATTGGCCGTGCATGGGATTCCCCGAACGAAACCGAAAGACCCCATCGCCGCCGTGGCGGAACATCTCGCGCGCGGAAAAGTAGTGGCGCGATTTGCTGGACGCCTTGAATGGGGCCCACGTGCCTTAGGCAACCGCTCGATCCTCTACAAAGCTGACGACCCGACGGTAAACGACTGGCTCAACGAGAAGTTGAGTCGTACCGAGTTCATGCCATTTGCGCCTTTGACCCTAGAAGAAGACGCTGAGACGTCCTACGAAGGGCTCTCTACCGCATCGCACGCGGCTGAGTTTATGACCGTCGCCTTTCAATGCACGCCGCAGATGAAAAAGCAAAACCCAGGCGTCGTTCACGTTGACGGCACAGCGCGTCCTCAGCTCCTAAACGCTGACGCAAATCCGGAGCTGCACGCGATACTCTCGAAATATAAAGAGAAATCGGGTTCCGGCACTGTACTCAACACCAGCTTCAACCTGCATGAAGAGCCGATCGTCTGCACACCGGGCGACGCCATTCGCGCCTGGCGTCATGCCGAACTCGATGTCCTCGCGATCGGGCCGTTCGTCATCGAACGCGAATGAACCACTCCCTGAACGGGGGCTCTACACGTTCATCCTCGCGTCGCGCGCACGACCAATTCACATCCATCTGTATCGACAGGCTCACCTTCAAAACCCCCGTCGATGCGAATGTCCTTGAATCCGGTGTGTTTTAGCAAGTCGCGCAGATCCCCTGGGTAGAGATAGGCGATGTCGAGTTCCTGAACGGTCACATCCACCATTTGACCGGACGCGTCAAAACGCTCGAACCGGTGCATTGATAGCACTTGCTGTTTCGCTGTATCGAAGTGATTGGCCACCGAAAGTACGATGCGATCACCATTCGGCGCTGTACGCCGGTCTATCCAGCGCCAGACCCCCGCGAAGGGTCCTTGCGACTCGCTCATGTACCTAAGAGACGGATGAAAGACGTTGAGCGCGATCGTGCCCCCAGGCCGCAGGTGCTCCCAACAGCTTGCAAGACAAGAAAGTTGCGCCTCTCGATCTACACAATGCAAAAAAGCCCGAAAAGGCGCGGTGACGAGGTCGAAGATTTCACCCAACTCAAAGTTACGCATATCGCAGGGGTGAATGTGGACCCGAGCCTGAACTTCAGCGCTCTCTTCACAAAGTGCCGCTAAGAAAGCCGCTGACATCTCTGGAGAAGGTTCGAGCGCGTGTATCTGCTGGCCTTGGCGGGCGATGGGCAGCGCAGTACGCCCCATGCCTCCCCCCAACTCGAGCACCGTCCCTCCAATTTCCGCCGCCAACGCTGCGTAAAACTGGACATCTGCGCCGTGGTCGTCATGAAACAGACGATAGAGATCTGGTTGATAGCGAGAACAGGCCACGCGGTGCCTCCTCCAATCCTTATCGGATCAAGCCTTGTTGCTTGCAAGATGCCACATCGCGAGACGTGTAATCAACGTAACTAAGGCACGACTTGCGCAGGCTGTTCGACCGCCGGCGCGGGTCCGGTAATTTCCACCGACACGGTTTTGGGCGGGCCCTTATTCCCGCCGCCTGCTTTGCCTTTCTTCGGCGCAGGCCTCGGATCGCCTTCAAAGCGAAAACGCTTCAAAACCCTCTCACGCAACCGGGGAAACTCAACAGCGCCCCGCCCAAAGACAAGCGTGACGATCCGGCCGTCTTTCTGGGTAAATGCCATAGCGCTAGTAGGTGACAAACTGTCGAACTGGAGCAGCCTTGCGTCCGACGCACCCATCATCGTCTTTTGAGGCTCCGCAGAAAAGAAACCGGCGCCTCCAGCGGCGTAGAAATCAACCAATCCATCGAGATCGGTGTCGAAAGGTGGGTCCGTCATAAACAACCGCAGTTGCTCCTCTCCGTCCCTTGAAACCACGAGCCGATGATGCTCCGCGAGACCCTCGACATCGGGCTCTTCAACAGTCCAAGACATCGGGAACCGAAGGTTATAGCCGTACTTTGAATCGGAGTGCGTGGTCCACGCCTCCACCAATGCCGCGCCTGCAGCGAGCGCGTTTTCGTTCCCATTCGTTTCGTCGCCTTCCTGCGCCGACGCACCAGCGCCCGTATCCACTCCTGAGCCCTCACCCTCCGCAGGGGGTTTAGGATTCAGGGCCGCCTGAAATAAACCTCGGGTACGACCACCCAGGCCCTTGCCAGATTTCGTCGGATCGATTCCACTGAAGGCGCTCTCGACACCTACGTCGTCTCCCCAGAAATACATCGCCAAACCGGGGATTACCGCGCCAACGACCGCAAACGCCACGAGCCCGAGCCCAACGACTGCACCACGCGCCGCGCTGCGCTCGGAATTAGTTTCCGGCGGCTCAAGCTCAAACGTGGGCTCCGGCTCCCCTAACCAGCCTCCCTCGTCCCCTTCTTCCGAAGGGTTACTTTGCTTTCGATCACTCACATCAGCCTCAATGGCTCTCCAAGCCACGCTCCGAATCTACCCGTGAACGGTGCAAATCGCCGCCAAAACCTGACAAATGAGCAAAAAATAGACCGCCCCAAAGTGTTGACCGAATACAGGCTACCGCCGCATTCCGTACACGTCGGATGACGACAGGCCCTGTACCTCTGAGTCACATTTCGGTACACTCGATCACACCGAGAACGCCGGAACCCCCGGCCGAACAGCAGGCGCATCGATCATGGCTCTATTCGGCGGACGCCGCAGTCTTCTGCAGCAGATCCAAACCTCCGCATGGAAAAATTCGGAAGAGCGTGATGCTCTGCTTGAAGAGTTTAAAGACGCGCGGGTAAAACCTGGTGAGGTCGCGAGCCTCGTTTGGCATGACGACTCCTCGGTAAGGTCGCTCGCCTGCGAAAAGTTTTTAGAACGCGCCGATAAAGTCACGACGATGAGCCTCATCAAAGACATGGGGACCAAGGCGCCCCACCAACGGGCCTTCGTGGGTCGGCTTTTCAATCGCCTTCCGGACGACGTCATGGAGAGCGTCGTCGAAGACCTACTGGCAGACCGGCTCAACAAGATGCGCAGGCTTGGATGGGAGGTTGCTCTCGCACTCGGGGGTGGGCTTAGGACGCGATATCTCGCCCGCGCCGTGAACGAAGCCCCTGTCGCAATGCGGAGCTCTGCGCTTCAGCGCCTGCTCCAAGAAAAGACGCCGGACGACTGTATCGACACCCTGCTCGGTGCGGCCAAATCGACAGATACCCGACTCGCCAACGTCGCACTTGAAGCCGTTTCCACAGTCGACGACACCCGTGTGAAAGACCTCATGATCGATCGCTTCGGTCGGGGTGACGCGACCGCCAGAGATCACGCGACCAAATGGCTTAGAGAAGCCGCGAAACGCGACCCTGTGACAATGCGCGATTCGATGCTCACGCTCCTTGCTCAAGGCGAAGACGCCACACGGCGGCTTTGCGTAGAGATCCTCTTCGACACGGGCGATCGCGACGACGTGCTCATCGAGATCTTGCGGTTCTGCCGTGGCCTTTTGGGCTGGCTTCGCACGCGGATTTTAGAGACACTGCGCACCTTCGGAGACGATGTTCTGAAACCCGCGGTTCAACTGCTCCAACACGAAGATGAACAACTGCGAACCGCAGCGCTCGTCTTGGCGGAGAGCTTCTCTGACCCGCGCCTAGTCGGACCGCTATGCCGCATGCTCGCAGACGAGGACTGGTGGCTACGGATCACGGCCTGCGACAGCTTGGGACGATTAGGCGACGAGCGGGCCGTCCCGTTCTTAATCAAGGCGCTTGAAGACCAAGACTGCAGCTGGGCAGCGATTGACGCGCTCGCACAAATTGCGTCACCAACCGCACTGAAACCGCTAGCTCAACTCCTGAAAGACCCTCGTAAAGAGGTCCGAATGGAGGTTGTATCTGCCTTTTCCCGGTTCACCGATCAGCGCCTGATAGCACTTCTAAAGGCGGTAATTGAGCGCGACGCGAGCACGGAAGTCAGAACACGTGCTCAAGAAGTCTTACGCGACATGTCGACTCGACTTGAAATCGAAAATGACACCAGCGCAACCGTAAAGTCGGCGGTAAGCGCAGACAGCCTCGAGTTGCCGATGGATCGCCTTTTAGCGCGAATCCGAGAGCTCGGCGCGAGTGACTTTCATATCTCGATAGACGAGCCCCCCCTGATGCGGTCCGGCGGCGTCTTGGTACGTATGGAAGATGAAGAGGTGTGTAGCGCAGAGAAATCGAAAGAGATGGTCCTTTCGATATTGACCGAGTCGCAACGCGCCGTCTTTCTAGAAGAGGGAGAGCTCGACTTCTGCTATGCGATCCCGAACGTAGGCCGATACCGTGCAAACGCCTATGTCCAACGCCTTGGCGTCGGCGCAACCTTCCGGGTGATCCCAAACCTGCCGCCAACATTCTCTGAAATCAGGCTACCCGGCCATCTGACGGAGCTCGTGGACTATCACCAAGGCGTCATCATCGTCTCTGGTCCGGCGGGTATGGGCAAGAGCACCACGCTCGCCGCGATAATCAACCTGATGAACGAATCGAAAGCGGACCACATCCTCACCCTTGAGGACCCGATCGAGTTCGTACACCCCGTCAAGACCGCGCTCGTCAATCAACGCGAGATTGGGAAACACAGCGAAACTTTTGGTAGCGCGCTCCGAGGCGCGCTTCGCGAAGATCCAGACGTGATCATGGTCGGAGAGTTGCGGGATCCTGAAGTGATTCGAATGGCGCTCGAAGCTGCAGAAACAGGCCATGTCGTGCTTTCGACGATGCATACGACGAGCGCCGTACAAACCGTCGATAGGCTTGTGATGAGCTTCCCTCCGGAAGAACAACAAGCCGTCCGAATGTCGCTATCCGAATCGCTCAAATACGTTGTCTGCCAGTCACTCGTGCCGCGAAACGATCAAGAAGGTCGTGTGGCCGTATTCGAAATCCTTAAAGGCACGTTCAGTGTCTCGAACCTGATCCGTGACAACAAAACCTTTCAGCTCCCGTCACTGATGCAGATCGGCCGCAAAGTCGGCATGCAAACCGTAGACATGGCGTTGATGGACCTTGTCGAGTCCGGGATCATCACGCCCGAAACGGCATGGGTGCGCGCCGAAAACCAAAGCACGTTTGAGTCGATGTGCTCCGCTGAATTCTTAGAACAAGCGGACGTTCCCCCCTCCGAGGAGAGCGAATGAGTGGCAACCGCGTCGACCGCTTCTTACGCCTAATGAACGATCGGGGCGCCTCTGACCTTCATTTCTCGGTAGGTCGGCCTCCTCTTTTTCGGCAGTCTGGTCGCATCGTTCCCATTCGTTACCGAGTCCTTACAGACAGCGACTTCGTCGGGCTCATGAAGCCGATCACGCCTCCAGACATCTGGGACCGCTACGAACGCACCGGAGATGCCGACTACGCGTATGAAGTGGAAGGACTCGCCCGTTTCAGGGTCAACATTTTTCGACAGGAACGCGGCTTTGGGGCTGTATTCCGAATCATCCCGACAAAGATCCTTACGCTTGAGCAGTTGCGCCTTCCACAGTCCGTGCGAAGGCTGGCCTATCTGAAGAGCGGACTCGTGCTTGTGACGGGACCTACAGGTTCCGGAAAGAGCACAACCCTCGCCGCAATCATTCACGAGATGAACTGCAACCGTTCGATGCACATCGTGACGATCGAAGACCCGCTGGAATTCGTTCACAGCAACCAACAATCACTCGTCACTCAACGTGAGGTGGGTACGCACTCCAAGGGCTTCCGGCCCGCGCTGCGCGCGGCGGTGCGAGAAGATCCAGACTGCATACTTGTGGGCGAAATGCGTGATTTAGAGACCATCTCCATGGCGCTATCGGCCGCAGAGACCGGGCTACTGGTGTTCGGCACCTTGCACACCAATTCCGCCGCTAAAACGATGGACCGTATTATCAACGTCTTTCCAACTGACCGCCAAGAAAGCGTTCGATCAGTGTTGTCGGTAGTCGTCCGTGGGGTGCTCTCACAGCAACTCTTAAGGCGCAACGGTGGCGGTCGGGTCGCAGCGGTCGAGGTTCTTTTTCACACCCCCGCGCTTTCTTCACTGGTCCGCGAAGGGAAAACACACCAGATTTCCGGGTTCATCGGGCAAAACAAAGCGCGCGGCATGATCGGAATGGACGCCAGCCTCAAGAGCCTCGTATGTGAAGAGGTCATTGAGCCGAGTGCTGCGCTCGAAAAGGCACTCGACAAGGACTATATGCGTGACTGGCTCGCTGAGCAGGGGCACGACGTCCCCGAAGACGAAGGCGAAACGCCCTAACAAAAGCTTACTTTATTTGCCTTACGCACAGCGATCCGTTGCGGGTCAGGCAAACCCCGGCATATGCTCTTTGCTCCGCAAACGTCCTTTGCTGGAGGAGCCGTGGTAGCGCGGGTAACGTTTCCCCATACAACCTTGATCAGCGCGCTGTTTATCGTCACGGCTTGCCGCCCTTCGACCGTCTTTGAAGACCACGAATGGGTATTGAGCGAGTCGCCGACAACGACAGTCACTTTGACCTGGACCACGACCGAACCCACCATCAGCGCGGTCGAGTTTGGACTTGATCAGACGTTTTCAGCGTCAGCGCCGTCGGAGAGCGACGGCTACGCGACGGCGCATGAACTGACGTTGTTTGGACTGAAGGCCGGATACGACTATGACTTTCAGTTCACCGCTGAAACAGAATCAGGCGTAGCACACACTAGCGAACCAGACGTCTTTACGACGCTTGCGCCCCCATCGGATCTTCCCGAACTCACCGTGGAAGTCCACGACCCAGAAGCGGCCCGTGAAGGCTTCCTGGTCGGTTCGATAATGAGCATCCCGTCCGCCGCAGTGATCATCGACACTGATGGTGACTACCGCTGGTGGCATATGGACGGAAGAACACTCACGATTCCACGCGCCTATCTTTCGGCAAGCGGCGACTCACTCGTGTACATGGCCACTGGCAACTATGACGAAATTCCGGTGCAGGAACTCGTCCGAGCACCGCTCGACGGAAGCACTATCGAAAACATTCCAATCATCGATGGTCACCACGACTTTGTCGAACTTCCGGATGGAACGCTCACCTATTTGGAAACCGACACCCAAGTAAAAGAGGAAGGCTTCGTCATCGGCGACAAACTGGTGGAAATAGCACCAGACGGCACCGCAACGGACGTATGGACTGCCTGGGATCACTTCGAATATGACCCGGACATGCAGACCATCGCCGGGTCTGGCTGGACGCACGCCAACGCTATCGACTACGACGCTGAACGAGACGTCTACTACCTATCCGTCCGAAACTTCGAGACGATCATCGAAATCGACCGCAGCGACTTCTCTGTGGACTGGATGTTGGGCGGCGAACGCACATCCGACTTTACTCTCGTCGGAGATGGTGAGTCCTTCAGTCACCAGCACCAGTTCCATATGGTTTGGGACGAAGCGCGAATCATGGTGATGGATAACTTCTACGTCGCGAATGAGGCGTCGCGGGTCGTCGAATACGCCGTAGATTTTGAGAACTACGAATACGAAGAGATTTGGTCCTTCGAGCCCGAACCAGCGATCTTCGTCTATGGGCTTGGAGGGATCTCCGAAATTCCTGGTGGCAACCGCAACATCACGTGGAGCAGCGCGGGCCAAATGGACCAAGTAAACGACACAGGTGAGTCGGTTTGGCAGCTCAACGGATCGATAGGCGCGGGATTCGGCTACGCGACGTGGTTCGACGAACTTGACTTCATCGTGGAATAGGGACGTCATGCGCACACTATTTTTGACTTCATTTTCCCTCTGGCTTTCGGCCTGTGGCCCCGGTGAAGATCCACTGTTGGATACCGTTGAGGTCGAGGTCGACGAGACCATGTTGACGAAAGTCACCATTCGCTGGACGACCGAAACAGCCTCCACGGGAAGCCTTGCATACGGCGATGACGGCACGCTCTCTAATGTCGTGTCGTCTGACGAAGCGGGTACCGAGCACGAAGTCGTGATTCGCTATCTCCGCGCAGGGCAAGATTACGAATTCGAAGTAAACACCGACAGTGAAGACGGCGCGCTCTCAAGCGGTCTGCTCTCCTTCAGCACCGGATATGTCCCATCTACGTTGCCCGCGTTCAGCGTGACGCTCGATGACGAAAACGCGCCCGATATGACCTTCGTAGGATCGGTGATAAGCACGCCATCCGCGCCCCTTATCTTCGATACGGATGGCTACTACCGCTGGTGGCGCATCGAAGAAGAGGCGGAAACCATCGCTCGCGCACGCCTCTCCCATGACGGAGAAACCATGCTGTATCTGGCGACAGGTTCAGCGGACAAAGGCTCGATCAACGAAGTGCGGCGCGTCAACCTGGACACGGGCAGCTACGAAGCGCTCAGCACGCCAATGGCACATCATGACTTCATCGAGTTCGAAGATGGAGCGATCACATTCCTCGGCCAAGACACCCGCGTCGTCGGCGACACCCGTGTAGTAGGCGACAGGCTGGTCGAGTTGGCACCAGACGGCACCCAAACCACACTGTGGAGCACGTGGCGAGACTACGAGTGGGACCCCAGCTTTGAAGGCACAGATGGGTCTGGCTGGTCGCACGCAAACGCTATCGACTACATCGAAGAAGAAGACGCGTACCTGCTTTCTCTACGAAACTTCAACGCAATCATCAAGCTCGATGGCGAGACCGGCGAGATCATCTGGCAGTTCGGAGGAGATGATTCGGACTTTGAACTGACCTCCGGCGAGTTCACCACCCAACAACATCAGTTCGAATTGACCGAGAACGGGCTGCTGGTCTTCGACAACAGCTACCGATTTGGCGACACCTCCCGAGCTGTGGAATACGCAATCGACGAAGAAACGATGACCGCTGAAGAAATCTGGTCCTATGTCCCCTCACCTGGTCTTTACTGCTTCGGCCTGGGTGACGTACACCGACTTGAAGATGGCAACACCGTGGTGACCTGGAGCACTTCTGGTCAAATGGACGTGATCACCCCGGAAGGTGAAGTCGTCTGGCGTATGAACGGCGATCTCGGCGCTGGCTTCGGATATATGACACGGATCGAACCGCCCCAATAGGCTCGCAACACACTCCAACAACTATGTTGAACTCTTTTTCCAAGCTTCTGCTGCTCATCCTTTGCTCGGTCACTCAGGTCGCGTTTGCAGACGAGGGACCCAGTGGTGTCGTGACGCTCAGTCAAGACTCTTTTCACATCGAGCAAAAATCCGACTTTGAGTGGAACTACACGGTGGGTCCACGAGGCTTCAAGCCAGGCTGGGTGCTCCTACTCACGGACCCAGTATTCCACGGCATTCGGTGGTCCAAATGGGGAGACCTCACCACGGACCGTACCGCATGCACGCCCGCGAACTCCCACCAACAAAACAGTTGGGGATACATCACAGCGGTAGGCATCCGCGAGGGATCGGGTCAAGTCGTCGACATCGCTGTGGATCGCTCTAATTGCATCGACACGGACGGCGACATTGAGTGCAACGCGAACGCACACGAAAACGCGTATACCGCGGTCTACCTTGCGGAAGAGGCTTCGCTCCAAGCCGGAGATACCATACGGATCAACATCGGTGATCGGGAAGGATGCGCTCAAGCTTGCCGCACAAATGGTGGCGGCGACTGCTCATACTGCGACGACTGCGGGTTCGAGATGCCGGATCGGAGCTTCCCACAGATCACCTGGCCAGCCGCCGAGTGCTTCAACGCTGACGACTCCTCCGACTGCACCGACCTTATAGCCCCCACTTTCACGGTGACCTCGCTCACAACGACTGATTCAGTCTATGTGACCGTCCCGAGCCAAGGTGTCGTCGGAGAGCCTTTTGCGATCAAGGCAGCCCTTTTAGACGCGCGTGGCAATGCCGTCGAATCGTCTAGAGAAACGCTCGAACTCATCCTCGACGAACTGCCACAGCTAAGCGTGATGGAAACGCAGTACGAATTGGCGCAAGAAGACGAAGGGTGGCACGACTTCACTGCAGTTCCGCTGGAAACAGGTGTGTTTCGCGTACCTGTCGCAACCAACAAATTGGAAGGGCTCTCCAATCCGATCGAAATCTCTGACGCAGCAAGAACAGACAACATCTACTGGGGCGATATACACGTTCACCATGGATACACCTATGAGACGCCTGACGGACACCTGGTAGACCTAAACCACACCTACGCGCGAGATGTGGTGGGACTCGACGTCGTCTCTGAATCCCAAAAGGCCGCGGGATTAGAAATTGATGAAGAGGGGCTTTGGGCAGAACTTCAGAGCAACTGTAGCTCCTACACTGTCGACAATGAATATCTCGTACTCCTTGGCTGGGAATGGATGGGTAAGTTCGCCACCTTCGTGACCGGTGAGCAAACGATTGGCCATCACAACATCTACTACGATAGCTGCGACGGCCCGTACGGAACGCATGACACCCAGGTCATGCTGGCGCTGGAAGGTCAACTCGGGATTTGGCCGTGGCTGGACCTCGTCGAATCCTTGTATGGCATCCGCGCGCTCACCGTGCCGCACGCGATGCGCTACACAGGTCACAACTACGACAACGCGAGCAGTAAATATCAGACCCTGGCTGAAATCTATTCGGAATGGGGAGACAACTCGACGTGGGAGCCGCGACTGCCCGAATCCTCTGGAGAGGACACTGCGGGCACAGAGACCGGCGAGCAGCAGTCCGGTAAGAGAGAAGCCGCGCTGGCTCAAGCCCTCCGCACCGGCGAACCAGCAGACACGGGAGACTTTGGCCCGACATGCCACGCGCCGACAAGCGAAGACGCAGGGTCCACGCAAGACATGCTCGGTGACGGTCTACGCTTGGGCTGGATTGCCGCGAGTGACAACCACGACGGGTGGATGGGAAATCCACGCTCGGAAGGAAACGCGCCAGCGGGACTGGGCGCGTTCATTGCCCCCGCCCTAAACCGTGGTCAGATCTTCGAAGCCATGAAGTCCAGAAGGACCTATGCGACAACCGGTCACAGACCGATCCTAAGGTTCTGGGTTGAAGAAGACGGTGAAGTAGCAGCCCTACAAGGCGCCGAAATTGTCGCGAGCGCACCCGTCTTTAAGTGGGCTTACCACGGCACGAGTACCGGACAGCGGCTTCGACTCCTAAAGATCACCATCGCACCGGACTCCGAGTGGGAGATCCTACGCGAAGCTATGGAGCTTACACCGGACATGCCAGACAACGTGTTTGTCGCGGACTGGGACGGAGAGGCCGATGAAGCCTGGTGGATAGAAGTCACACAGGACGATGGATATAAAGCGTGGTCCAGCCCGATATGGATCACATCCGACTGCGAACGTGTAGGGACTACGGCCAGCGATCCCCTCTCTATCTGTCCGGATGTCGACCCACCCACGACAGACACGGGTGGAGATACGGACAACACGTGTGGCGGATGTAATGGGCTTCCTGGCCTACCCTCTGGATTCCTGGCACTCACAGCGCTGATAGGTATCTCTCGACGCCGGCAATGACCGCGCGCTCACCTCTCCTTCGCCACCGGAGCCTTAGAATGCTTCCCGCGCGTATCAACCCGCCTCAACGACGTCTCATGGGCCCGGGTCCTTCCGACGTAGAACCGTCTGTCCTCGAGGTCATGGCGCTACCGACTTTGGGCCACTTAGATCCACAATTTCTAAAGATCATGGACGAGATCCGATACATGTTGCGCGCCTTGTTCAGCACGGAGAACGCGCTCACTTTTCCTATGTCCGGAACCGGATCAGCCGGAATGGAAACCTGCTTCGCCAACCTCATTGAGCCAGGAGACCGTGTGCTCATTGGCATAAACGGCGTGTTCGGCGGGCGAATGGTGGACGTCGCGCAGCGTTGTGGTGCAGAAGTCGTGACGGTCGAGGTGCCCTGGGGCGAAACGTTTACGCCAGACGACTTTCTCCAGAAAGCGCGTGGACAACGCTTTGATCTGATGGCGCTCGTACACGCCGAGACGTCCACTGGCACACTCCAAGACCTATCTGGCATGCGGGCCGTCGCCGATCACCTCGGAGCGCTACTGCTTGTTGACGCGGTCACAAGCTTGGGAGGCCACACGGTTCGCGTCGACGATTGGGGCATCGACGCGATTTACTCTGGCACTCAAAAGTGCCTTTCCTGTCCGCCGGGACTAGCGCCGATAAGCTTTTCATCCCGGGCCAGCGAAAAGCTGGAACAACGCTCTACGCCCGTACAGTCGTGGTATCTCGACCTGTCGATGATTGGGAAGTATTGGGGAGCAGAACGGGCTTATCACCACACGGCGCCGATCAATATGCTCTACGGACTTCACGAAGCCTCGCGACTGGCGCTTGAAGAGGGACTGGAAGCACGCATTGCGCGTCACGCACAAAACGCCGCGCGATTCCGAGAAGGCTTACAAGCGCTAGGTCTAAATCTCCCGGTCGCAGAAAACATCCGTCTCAATCCGCTCACCGTAATCGAGATTCCAAGCGGAATCGACGATGTCTCTGTCCGTAAACATCTGCTCGAACAGGCAGGGATAGAGATCGGCGGCGGGCTCGGCGCGTTCAAAGGGAAAGTCTGGCGCGTCGGATTGATGGGCGCAGCCTCGACTAAAAGCAATGTCGACGCATGCCTATCGGGGCTCAAAAACGCACTCAACGCCCAACAATAAACGGCGGCGTTGATTCATTATCAGGTAGAGAACGCGTAGAAGTCCTCGTTCCGAAGCGCAGGGCGAGCCTCTCGGCGAAGCAGCAACGTTCGGACAGCCCAAAGCTCAACAAAGATCCGATACTTGGTCGTGCGGTCGAGATAATCCACGCCTGCAGACCCACCCGTTCCCACACGTCTACCGATGGTGCGTTCGACCATCCGCGCGTGGCGATGTCGAAAAAGCACCATCTGCTCTTCGAGCTCGACAATCGTGTCTATCAAATTTCTCGGCCAGGCCAACAATGGTAGGTCTCGATAAGATTCGATGAATAGCAGGGCCGCGCGAATTCGTTTGATTCGCACCCGTTCGGGCTCGGGTTGATCTTCAGCAAAGAGAAATTCCCGAGCCACCTGTGAGGCTGCGTCGTAGCGCGCCTTGATGGCCTCGGGCTCCATACCCAGCTGCGAAATCATACGGGCCTTCTGCCGTTCCTGCTCCTCACGGTGCGCTGCCAAATAATCTTCAATGAAGGTATCTACCGCCTGCGCATCGCCCGGATCATCGGGCGAAGAGCCCTGAATTGGCGTGCGATAAAGCCAACGATGCAGCGCCTGCCGAAGGGTCTCCTCGGACCGTGCACCCTGAATACGTGCCCACGCTCTGTCACCTGTACTCGTATTTGCGCCGAGCTTTCGAATGTGCTCCATGGGGCTGGTCTGGCCCAATAAAACCCGATCCTGGTCTTCCAACCCCATCAAAATCTCGATCTCGCGCAGCTGGAAAGACTGAAAACCTGAAGCCGGAATCAAACGATCTCGAAAACCGAGGAAGTCTTGCGGTGTAAGCGTCTCCACTACGGAGAAATGCGTAACGGCGACTTCAAAGATCTGATTCACACGGCGGAGATGATGAACCACGAAGGGGATCGCATCTTCAGAAACTTCGACAGGAGCCAACTGGTCCCGCGCGAGTCGGAGCTGAATCAAAGAAAGCTTGAACCAGAGTTCATAAACTTGATGGACGATAATGAAATGCGACTCGTCTGGATGAAGGGTCGCTTCATCGTTCTCAACGCCACCCTGAAGTCCAAGGAGTTCATCCAGCTTCAGATAGTCCCAATAGGTGAGGCTCTTCGAATCCGACACGCTTCCCCCGCTCTATCGCTACAGGCTATCTCGCATCTATCCCGTTCAAGCCTCAGGTGTGATAGACCAGGGCGCCCGCCAAAAATCGCGGCCAAGGAGAAGAACGGATGTCGAAGCTTCTTCCGCTCTCACTCGACGGAAAAAATGTCCTCGTGTGCGGCGCAAGCGCTGGAATCGGACGTGCAGCAGCGATCGCTATCGCATCGCTGGGCGCTACGGTCTGTGTCGCTGCCCGCAGGAAGGAGAGATTAGAAACGCTCCTTCCCGAATTGGAAACAGCCGGCGCCGCTGGAGCGCACGCGTTCACAGTCGACCTCGAAGACTCAGCGGCTATCGACGAGCTCGTCACCGCTGTTCAACAAACCGTCGGCACTGTACACGTGCTCATCAACAACGCCGGAGGCCCACCCGCTGGTCCGCTTCTACAGGCGGACTCCAGCGCGTTTCTCGTCGCCTTCCAACGACATTTGTTCGCGAGCCATCAACTGGTGAAGGCCCTCGTCCCAGGCATGGAAGCAGACGCCTACGGCAGGATCGTCAACATCATCTCCACGTCGGTTCGAGAGCCCATCCCGAATCTGGGTGTAAGCAACACGCTTCGTGCCGCGATGGGCGGATGGTCGAAGACGCTATCTCGAGAACTCCCGGCGAACGTGACGATAAACAATCTATTGCCCGGCTTCACGGACACTGAGCGCCTGTCGTCGTTGGCGGACGCCATCGCTACGCGCACCGGAACAACCCCAGAGCAAGTACACAGCAACTGGCTCGCTCAGGTGCCGGAAGGAAGACTCGGTAAACCCGAAGAGTTAGGCGCCGTTATCGCGTTCTTGGTCTCACCTGCCGCGGCATATGTGCGTGGCGTAAGCCTCGCCGTAGATGGCGGCCGCATGAAGAGCATCTAAACCATGCAATACGACATCTTTTTCTCGATCAGCCACACGCCCGTCGACGGCCATACGCCCACCGAGCGGGAGATGTTCGAAAACTTCTTCGCGCAAGTCTGTGCCGCAGATGCCCAAGGCTACGGTACCGCGTGGGTCGCGCAGACCCATTTGTCTACGCAGGTCCAGAAAGAAAACCGAAACCCCGTCGTACCGCACTACGAAGGGGAAATCGGACTGAACAACGATATATTTCAGCTCGCGCATAAGATTTTCGCGCAGACCGATAATATCCACGTGGGCTCTGCGGTGATGAACATCATCTGCAACGGGGGCCCAATCGCCGCTGCAGACCGAATCGCGTCGTTCTGCAGCCTTCACGGCCTGGACCCGAATGAGCGCCGAAAGCTCCACATCGGCTTTTCCGCCGGTCGCTTCCAGTTCATGAACGAAGCCTACGGTGTGGTGCCTAGAGATGACGTGGAACAAGCGGCCTGGCCTGCACTCCGAGGTCAGGTATTCGCAGAGGCGTGCGAGATCTTTTTAAGACTCGTCCGTGGTGACACCCTTTCCAGTGATGACATCTCCCCCACTACTCTCACCCGCGCGAACTTCCGGTCCGACGAAGACTGGGCGCGCGTGAAACAAGCTGCTGCAGCGGTAGGCAGAGATGGTGACGCCATCACTATCCCCAATCGTTGGATGTTTGAAAAACTCAAGATCGTCCCGCAAGACTGGCGCCGCGACATGGTCGAGTTCATGATCGGAAGCCACGATCCTCGCGTTCAGGACGTGGTGAACCGTATCCTTCCGGTCAAAGTGGCCAATCTCTCGATCACAGCCGCAGACAAGATCAACGCCACTCACCAACGTATGGCGGAGAGTTTCCACGCTGACGGTGGACCATGGAAACGCAGCTACATGCCCAGAACGTTGATGGTATTCATCAACGACGAACCGGGTCTGACCGAAGACGAGCAGCGTGCACAAGCCCATAAAGAGGCGCGCAACGCCTTAGGTATGTACTGGAAAGCGCTGACTGGTACGATCGACCCAAACAAAATCGAAGCAGCCGCCAACAACGCCGTCATTGGGACAGCCAACGATATCGCTGAC
>Ga0163179_10001048_pt1 | contig 19847 bp, 18 predicted proteins | sample AtlANTMetagenome_FD_109643 | JGI IMG/M metagenome (GOLD analysis project Ga0163179, IMG submission 109643) | Marine eukaryotic phytoplankton communities from the Atlantic Ocean - Atlantic ANT 2 Metagenome | ecosystem: Environmental > Aquatic > Marine > Oceanic | place: North Atlantic Ocean... | reverse complement strand
TGAAAGTTTGGATAGTATCGCATTCCAAGTAATTGGACCGTCCGCACCATCCGCTGGAATACCAAGTAGTTTTTGAACGGCTTTGATTACTTGTTTTTTACCTTTAAATTCCATGATTACTGACACCTTCTACTGAATGAAGCACACACGGACATAACCCCGCAGAGGGCCATCAGCGTCCAAATAAACTCACCAAATCTATCTATTTTTTTATTTAAAATAGCAGATTGGGCTTCATTATGATACATTTTGGTATCCATGATATTGTTAATCGCTTCAATAGTAGGCTCAGTCATTTCATACATCTCGGGAATTGAGGCTTTAATCTTCTCGATATCTCCCGCCTTAGCCCAACCAATTAATTCATCGACATAAAGGCTTATTTTATCCTCCTGAGCAAAAACAAAATCTGCATAAGCCACTTCTTTTGGGGTAATGTCCTTTTTGTAACCCTCCAAATATTCATCCTTGTAGCCGCTTTCTTCCTCAAGCACTTCAACCATTTCTTCTGGTGACATGATTCCATGTGATGTTTGAATAACAGAATTAACAATTATAACGCCATACCAATCAAAACACATGCCTATCTCCATGATAGAAGATTCAGACTGACGCGCATTTTCCTCCAGTGTGGTTTTTATATCTTCGTTTAACGCAAGACCCTTAAGTCCAAAGGCTAAACAAATAAACGACAAACAATAAACTATAAATCTAGGTTTCATTTTTTTATGAACTGAGAGGGATTCTTTTCAAACTTTTTACCAAGTCTCACTATACCTCCAATTACTTCGGGACTAACCACGCCAATAATACCGTAAGCGATAGCTTTAGTTAAGGAGGAAACATCAGTCTGCTCCAAAACAAACCAAGCTATACCAGCAGCGATTGCTGCTGTAACAATTCTTTTAAATTGTTGCTTGACAGACAGCCCACTGTCACCCGAAAGAAGTCGCGCAAACATTGCTGCTGCGCCGACTAAGGGTACTAACCAACCTCCATTAAGAAATTCTTTTATAATAGATTTTTCGGGTTCCATATCCCTTACTTACACTTTATAAAAAAAAAGCCCCCCTTTCGGGAGGCTTTTTCATTTTATTTTTAAGCTTTTAAATTAAAACTTAAATGTCAAACCAGCACTCCAGAAGATCTCTTCATCGACTGCAAAAGTGGCAACATCAATGTCGTTATCGGCGTAAGCACCTTGAATATACACATCCGTGTTATCCTTGAGGGCGTATGTAGCCTTAACTCCAGCGTGAACCGCATCATAAGCGTCAAACCAACTGAGAGTAACAAAAGGTGACAGAGTAAGGTTCTTGATCGAAGGAACGGCCAAATCTTTCTTGGCGGTTACCTCAATACCCTCCCAATCATACTCCAGATCACTCCAGAAGTGAACGCCGACATCAGCAAAAGAAGTTCCGAGCCATGCACCCACACCTACCTCTTCAGAGGTGGGAAGGACACCCTCAAATTGATGGTAGCGGAATTGACCCTCTGCCAACAAATTCAAAGAACCAAGCTGCACTTGACGCGAAAGACCCACTCCAAAGTGGCTTTCAGACTCGCTATCAGCAACCAAAGAAGCGGAAGCATTCAGGCCAAAACCTGCAAATTCCTGATTGGTTGACAATGTGGTTGAGTAAGCGTCTTTAGCTCTGCCAAGACCCCGATAGAACTGCTGATCTTCAGCGGCAAAATCAAGGCTGATATCTCCTGCATTACTAAAAGTAATGCCCAATATGGTTATAAAACCGAGTATTAATTTCTTCATATCTCTTATTATGACAATTTTGTCATATTTGTCAAGTTTTTCTTTACACATTTTATACCATAAAAATCAAAAATACTTAATGCTTTTCTATCCCTATGGTAGATATCTTTATATATCACCGTTTCAATACCATAAGAAGCTATCATTGTAGCGCAAGAGGCACATGGCATTAAAGTGCAAGCCAATAACTTAGCTTCCCCCTTTTTAAAAAGACTTAAACAATTAACCTCTGCATGAATCATGAACTGCCGCCTATAGTTTCGATCTCCCCAAAAAGACTCATTAACGGACTTTCCTGACGCTAGGCCATTATAGCCCACACCTAGAACCATGTTTTCCTCATTTAATGCACAAGCCCCCACCTTAATGTAAGGGTCTTCACTTCGCTGAGAAGCGGTGTGCGCTATATTAAGAGCATATTGCTCCCACGAAACTCTCATGGTAATCTTCCAGGTCTACGCGAGGCAACGCGCCAAACATTTTTTTTCCTTATTTGGAATATACTTCCCTCTCTAGTCGTCGATAACGGGCATCAGAGTGCCAAACCTCATCGGTCTGAGGGGTATAGATACCATCCCTTGTTTGAATGGGGGCGCCCTTACTTAGTCTCAGTGTAGAAGGCTGATATATGTTCAAATCGCTCACGTTCGGCGGCAAGGCGGTCACGCAAGAGGTCAGCCCGATCAGCATCATTGCTGTTACCGCTGTCGCGCAGCTTTTCAATAGCCTGAGTAATCGCATATTCCCTGTCGTTGTGTTCTGTGTGTAAGTCATAATAGAATTTTTTATTTTTAAGAGTTAAAAAAAGCTCCAAGGACTTTAAGACTGATTTAATTATTGTGAGCATGTCGTTTGTTTGTCCCAGTTAAAAATTTCTTTCTCTTTACCCTTGTCAGAAACTTCTGTTACAGAACCACTGACCCTTTTAGCGCAGTCGATAGCCCAGCTTAAAGATCCCTGTAAACTCGCATTGTACGCATGATGATACTCACCACGTTTATTATATACTTTATATTGTTTAGTCATTTTCTGGTATAAATTTTAGAGCAACTCTGCCAACTTTTGATTTTTCATTAGAAAGCCAACCTGAAATTACAACTGCATTAGGGAGGAAGTCAACGCTTTTTTCATCAAAAAAGTGACTTTCGCCGTTAAAAAGAATTTCGCGAATCGTAGAACCTGCGGGATTATAGGTTTTTATTAAAAGGCCGTCGCTATCCATAAGATGTTCTGTGGCTCCATTTGTCCCTATAACCTTAAATTTGGCCTTCATTTCTACTGATTACACTTAAATATTATATAATTTTGACTTCTTTTTTATATTATAAATGACTAAGTGTAAAATTAAACATGGCGGATGAAGGAAAAAATATAGCAGCAAGAAATTTGTTGGACTTAGAACCAACAGCGGTTCTAGATTTTTTTAAATTGGTGCTTGATCCCTCTAGTACGCCTGAAGGGTTCCCTGCGGAAATTCCATTTCATGCGGGAAATGTATTTAAAGAGAATATCATCTGGCAAGGGGTAAAGTATGTTCCCCTATCTGTAGAAACAGAAGGGTTTGAAATGTTGGGTGATAGGAGATTGCCCCGCCCACGCATTCGAGTAGCTAATGACAATCAATTAATTACTTACTTACTGCAAAATAATAACGATCTAGTTAATGCAAAAGTAATAAGAAAAAAAGCTTTTATTAAAAATCTTGATGATGCCAACTTTGATGGTGGTAATCCTTGGGGTCAAGCTAACGCAAGCGCTGAAATCCTAGACGAGACATGGTTGATGGGTAGAAAGACTCATGAATCTAAGGTTATGGTGGAATTTGAACTAAATTCCCCCCTTGATCTTGAATCGTTCAGCGTTAATTCTCGCGCTGTAGTTTCAAAATATTGCGCTTGGCAGTATCGCGGCGAGGGTTGTCGTTACAAGGGCGTCCCCATCGAAAGAGACGACGGCTCCCCGTTCACTGATGTCGATGGCGCTACTGTAATACCTAATTTAACTGACGGCGGCACGGGTTTTTACAGCAATCCAGACTATCATTGGAATGCAGAAAGAACCTACACACGCGGCAATGTTGTGGTAGTCCCTAATAGAAAGATCATGGTGCCCCCATATTATGGTCCAGTACCCGCAGATCCAGCGCCCGTAGGTGGTGGGACTGAACCAGTTAAAACTTGTTATATATGCGTAAGTGGAAATAAGGGTCAGCGCCCCGAGTTAAACCCCACCTATTGGCAGAAAGATGGTTGCACTAAACATCTGTATGCTTGCAAGAAGCGCTTTAACGAAACAAATGAGGTAAAATACCTTATCGCTGAAACAAAATATTTAAATTCCTTTAATACCATTGAATTTTCAGGCAATAGCAATCTGACAAGCGACGACACTTCTACTGCGGGCGCCTTTTACTCGCTAGAAACCACTGGAACACAACAAGACTTAACTGGCATCTTAACTGGCACTTTTACTATTGCTGGTTGGGCTAAAGATTCGCCATCATCTAGTAATCTCTCTGCTATTTGGAGCACAACGCCACGCGGACTATCGCAGGAGGATGCGAACGACGAGGAAGCCGAGTGGCCATCGGGAGATAGCGTTCAGTTTATAAATTTAGCCAGACAGGGAGCGTATTATAGGGATGGCGAATGGTTTACTCCCACTCAAGATAGTGAGTTAAACATGTCTCTATACCAAACTGTGGGAATTAGTGATGGCTTGTTACCAAATCCAATCGATGGGTCAGCAGCGGTAAATAATGTAGAAAGTAGTATAACCACTGTTGCAGAGGTTAACGATCAGTGGAAATTTTTTGTAATAACTAATCAAGGCCCTGAAACCGAGAACTGGACCAATGAGGGAGACGATACAGAGCTTCAGATCTGGGTAAACTCTAGCGAAGACATGTTCGAAAGAACGGTAGATGCTGGCTTACTAGGTCAGGAACAACCCACGGCGCCCAAATTCGCTAACCTTACATCTAGACAAACTCCGTATGGAAATTTCGCAGGACTTCCAGAACAGTTCATGTTTGGAAGTATTGTTTCGGGAAGCGTTCATCCGACGATGAATGGCTTACTTGGACCTTGGGCTATCTGGCGTAGACAGTTGCGCCCAGAGGAAAGAAAGTTTCTCTACAAACATGTTGTCAATCCTGAAGATGAAACTTCCGTAAATTATGCGCCACGGCCTTACAGTGAATGCGTAGGAATCTATGCAGACATAACAGGAAAGGACTTGGTTGCTTGGTGGGACATGACAACGGGACAAATACCCTCAACGACTAACACAGGACTTGTAGATATACATAGCGGTTTGTACTGGCTTACAGGTTCTGGTTATTTTACGCCAACAGTAGAAACCTCTACGTATATCGAATATGAAACTGCAAATAACTTTTCCGACAAGTATCCTCGTTACGGAGGATTTCCAGGGACGGATGGATACGGATTTTAACTCTTAGTATGGGCGAAATAATTATAGAAACTGCTCCTCAGGGGGTATTTAAAACAATAAAAAAAATCGCAGAAGGCAATTTACGGAATGAGGTTTGTGGCTTCGTGGGTTTTGATAAAGTTAAAAGGGAGCATTTTGTAGTTAAGGAGGCGCCAAATGTAGCTGAAGATCCTACGAACTTTTTCCTAATTAGCCCGCTCGATTATCTCTTGTTTAAAGAGGAGTATCATCTTGTCGGATTATTTCACAGTCACTTAGTTGGAGACGAGCAGCCATCGGAATTTGATAAAAAAATGGCCGAAAATTGTTGTAATCCATTTTTAATATATAGCTTAAATACGCAAAAAATAAATATTTATGAGCCACAAAATATGGAATGCGATGTAAATATACTACACAGGCTTAAGGCGGTACTATGACGAATATATATTTACATGGAATTTTAGCTCAGGAATACGGCAAGGTATTTAAATATCACATTGCCAAGCCTAAAGACGCACTGAAGGCAATTGATGCTAACAGGGAAGGGTTCATCCCTCGGATATTACAATTGCAAAAAGAGGGTTTTTTGTATGATATTATAGTCGATAAACAAAAAGTGGTATCTGCTCACCAATTAGAAATTGGAGGTGTTGAAAGAATAGATATTGTTCCCGCAATTGTGGGAAGTGCTTTTTTGGGTATTGGTAAAGCTGTAGCTTGGTTATTTAGCGGCAAGATATTAGCTAATATTGTTGTTGCCGTGGGTTTAGCCGCCATTCAGTATGCTTTGACACCAAAGCCTGATTTGGGAATGCCTGAACAGCAACGACTCTCAGCGGAAGCGGCTGCTCAAAAAAGCTCTTACATTTTTAGTACTGAGATTAATACCGCTGAACAAGGAACGAATGTTCCATTGGGGTATGGACGTTTGAAAGTTGGATCGTCAGTTATTCAATCCTCTATGAAATCATTCCCGACGATCAAGAGGAGTAGTAGCGAACTTGGTAAAACTCACGAAAATCCAACTAATTGGAGTTCGAGTAAGGAGATAGGAGTAAACTTTAGAACCTAATGAAGCACCGAATTAAAAAATTAGGGCTTGGTGGGGCCGATCCGCGTGGCCGTAACAACAACCCCAACCGCGCCCTCACCGCCAGAGATAGGATTGCGGCAGGAGATGTTCCTATTCGCGGAATGCAAAACAGGATTGTTGGTTGGGAGGGAGATCCCAATAATAGCAGGTATGCACAAAACAGGTCTCAGTCTAATCAGTCTTCATCCGCACAGAAAGGAGGCACTAACGACGAAGGAAGTGAAACTCCAATCTATAGACCCCCCCAGTTGGGGGATATGGAATACGGTGCTTCTTATAGTTACATAGAAACATTGGATTTGGTTAGTGATGGCCCAATAGAGGGACTCGTTAACCAAAACGGTCAAGTTTGTGAGGGTAAGGCGCTTCTGCAAGGAATATATTTTAACGATACACCTGTCGCTCTGACTCAAAATACTTTTGATGAACGGGCCGAGAACTCACTCCAGTCTAATGTAGCTAACACGGCAGCGGTCGCTGTGGCGGGAGAAATAACGGGACATTTTAGCGCTATTACGGGTTTCTTTGACGCCCTCAATGACAGTGATGCTAGGGATTTAAATGTCAAACCCTCAGGGCAATCAGGTATTCTAACACTAGACGAGGGTGGTAACCCCGTGGTTGCATTTGGTCACGCAACAACAGCGCCTGACTGGGGAAATGCGGATGGCGACCCATGGCCCGCTTGGACTGACGACGATGCACTGTGGAGAGATTTGTCAACTAATGAGGGAACACAAAATTCAATTTGTGCCCACCATTATATACGCAATGGTTACACATCTAATACATCCTTGAGAAGTTCAGCGCTTTATGGATATTTGAGAGGCACAAGTGTCACCGTAAGAAATCCTATTGGGACTGGAGCATCGGGATCAGCCGCAGCAGGGCAACCCGCCCATCACTACGGATGTTTCGTCGGGAAAAATGTCGAAGGGCGTAATCTAAACGATGCGTCTTTGCGTTATTTGCCACCCTCTGGGGATCAAAGCGCTCAGGTTCTTCCCTCTATCGCTGAAGGTAGTAGGGCGGGTTTTGGCGACAGTTATTATCGGTGGGCCGCTAGACAAGACTACCTTCTTTATTCTGATGTAACAGGGGCAGCACAATTAAGATCTGCCTCAGATCCAATTAATCCATATGAAGGAGGAACAGACGATTATAATTTTGTATTCAGTTTTGGAACTAGAAGGGCTGGGCCAATAATTTGGGACAGCGTGTTAATGAAGGGCGGCAGGAGACTTAACCCCTTTGCCCCAGGAGTGTTCCGCCGAGGCTACTCCCGAATGGGGTGGTTTGGAAATAGACATGGTACTTCATCAATTAATAGCAAAGGTTGGGATGGCGGATCTGCTAATAAACTAGCTAGTATTTTAAATCGGGAATTTACCGAAAAAATTATTCCACTTTATCTTAATAATTTAACGCAAGAAAGAAAACTTGCTGGCGGATGTTATCAGGCAAAACTCTGTAAGAACATATTACAGAAATTCATTCCTCTCAGTAATTCAGTTAGTTGGCCCACTAGTGTTGGAAAGTGGAATATAAGAAATCCTGAACATGTCTCTGGTTATTTAAGAGGTTTTTTAAATAGAATAGGAGGTACGGACATAACAAAGCACCATCACTGCATGATGGTTTTTCGGCCTCCCCAAGACCAAAGCGGATTAACAGGTCTATCAATTATAGATGAAAACGAAAGATGGGGTTCTCACGGTAGTCTTGAATACAAGGTTATAAAAGACTATGGATTCAGACTTAGAACAACCCAAGGTGAGGATCTGAATAGCATTGCTTCGCAAGTTCAAAGCAAGTTAAAAGTTTTTGATTTTCTGGTTCCACATGTAGATGATAACGGCACCCTAACGGGTAAAGTCGATGGATTTATTCTGGTTACATGGCAGGAGATGGGAACGGCAGAGGGCAACAGTGGAGGAAAGGTTTCTTTTGGAGAGATCGACGTTAACGGTCACAGTCCATCATTTACTAGCGATTATAACGCTAGGTTTTACGCACGGGTAAATGGGTTTAGCAATGAGCAATTTGACACTAAAGACAATAAAGGTGAAACCGTTATTCATGCTGGCGGTTTAGCAGGATTACTGTCGCGAATTGATTCTTGTGTTTATGCTGACGCTCAAGGCCAACCAATAGCGCAAAAGGATTTCGAAAGCGACGTAGAGCGTTGGCAGGAGGGATCACAACGTGTGCGGGGAGACAATCAAAAATACAACTTTAGTAATGTATTGTCAGAAATTAAATATGGCGAGGAAGGACAAGCGCCATTTAGGTTTTTTAATCATGTGGAAATAGACACTCAGTATGGTGCGAAACTTTTTGGACCTTTTAAAAGAGGAAAAGTACAACGGATTAGAGAGGGTAGGAAGATGCTCAATCCAAAGGGTAGTAATAGATTTGGCAAAACAAATAATGTTAGTGACGAAGGAAGTGACGATGTTCGGACAGTAGATGGTGAAAAGCTAGACTACAGTGATTGGGCGCGTGGTATGACGCCTAACTTTTCAGAACTCTCGCAACCTATAGTTCACACCATTCACAACCCCAACGTTGAAGAAGCTTTTGTAACTTTAGGTATCAACACCCTGAAAGACACACTGCATACAGAAGCTGAACCTGACGCCTTAAAACATAATAAGGAAGAGGACGCAAGGAAACTTGGCCCCGCTGCAACTTATCCCGCGCTATTAACGGTTAGGGTATCTTGTGGTCTAGTCAATCCAGTGGACGGAACAAGAAAAGAAACATCTGCAAGAGATTTTAAATTTGTTGCACTGGTTAATGGTAGAACCATAGTCGATTTAGGTAATCCTCAAACCAACGTAAGGGATTACCCATGGGTTAGGGCAAGTTGGCCAAACCTATATAATCAGACTCTAAATCAACCTTTTAAATTACCTCCAGCCACACCACATTTTGATGGTCACGGCATAGCTGGAGATGGTAGTGAAAATGAAATACTGAGTCATCGCTACCTACAAGTCGAAAAGCGATCCTGTGAAACGAACTCCGTGCTGCTACATAGAGATGTAGATTTGCACAAGGTTACTGAAATAATCCCTGTAAACTTAACGTATCCGTTTTCTGCCATCGTTGGCACTAAAATTGATTCTCGTTCAATAGAAAATCCACCTGCGCGAGGATTTGATTGTAAATTAAAAAAAGTAAAATGTCCTAATAATTACAAACCAATTGGCCCAAATGGTTTCGACAAGAGGTATTGGAATAGTCGAAAGGAATATAATGAAGCTGACAAGGAATTAAAAAGAGTTTATCAAGGAGATTGGGATGGAAGGTTTCATGACGAGTTGGTGTGGACTGATAATCCCGCTTGGATTCTTTATGATCTACTAACAAGTAAACGTTATGGATTAGGTCAACATATTGACGAAGATAGTATAAACAAATGGCAGCTTTACCAGATTGGAAGATTTTGTGATGCGGTCGATAGCGACGGTTTCTTTGAAGGTCGTTCTGATGGTCATGGGGGTTTAGAGCCAAGGTTTACATGCAACATCATGTTCAACCAAGGAGAATTGATATATGAAGCTATAAATACAATCGTTAGTTTATTTAGGGGCAGTGTATTTTTTGGCAGTAACGAAGTAAGTTTTGTTGATGATAGACCAAGATCCCCCGTCAATCTGCTTACAAACGAAAGTGTTAAGGATGGTCAATTTGCCTACTCTAACAACAGTAGAGATGAAATTTTTAATACTATTGAAGTTAGCTATAATGATAGGTTTGAGAATTTCCTTCCCAAAATAGAAGTAGTTGAAAATGAGGAAGATATTAAAAATCGGGGCACTTTCAAGACTCGGATAGAGGGGGTTGGGCTAACGTCGAAAGCAATGGCTCGACGCGCAGGACTGCATCACATGATGCACAAAATTACCGAAAACCAAACCGTTGCTTTTACTGCTTCCCTGCCGACCCTGCTATGCCAACCTGGGGACTTGATTACTATCGATGATGAGTTAAAAACAAACATACAAAACTTTGGTAAGATTTTAGATGTCAATCCTGCTACTCAAGAAATAAGAGTAAGTAATACTTTCATAGATTCAACTATGACAGGCAAGTTGACGGTATACGACCCAACAGGGGTAGATACTATAGACGACGTAACAAACTCTGCTGAAAAAATCAGGCGGCGAAAATATATTCCGTTTAATATCACTGGAGGTCTAACTCCAGTCAACACAGCTTCATCCACTTGGAGTACCAAATATACGGGTTTTTACAGCTTTTCTGGATACACGCAAGGCTACTCTCTTGCGGAAGTCGGTCAATCAAGCCTGACAAAAATGGAAGAGTATGCACTGTATACTGGTGAAACAACAAACAATATACACTTTAATACGGCGTTTACTGGGTGGATCTTTGCGACAGGTGATATTTCTGACACTGGTTCGTATAATTACATAAGTCAAGAGATGGTTAACTCAGTAGCAACACTGGTTGATTTGGTAGATGGAACTGTTGCGAATGGTCGAGGAGTTCAAGTTTTTGATGCCAGCTTTGCTAACGGAAGGGGCACTGGAGATCATGGCGGTACTTATGACACATTAGGCGCTTTCTCGGGAGGACGAAATGAAATGGATCAAGCTTGGAGTCGTGGCATTCTTCCAGATGAAATCAACGTAGTTTCACCTCCTCAAACTACAGTTATCAATCTCACAGGGAGTCCAAATCCCATAGTGCAGGACTACGGAACTTTAATATCAGGAGTTCGAGAAACAGATGTTCTTTCTCGTTTAAAAATCGGGAGTCCTTGTAAATTTGAAATCAAAAACGCGAGCCCCAGTATCTACAAAATATTAGATATCAAAGAGGAAGCTCCTAATGAGTATTTGGTAAGCGCAAGTAAATATGAGACGGGTAAATATAACTTGATAGAAGAAAATAAAAGTATTGAGCATTTACCTAATACCTTCAGTTATCAACTAGGCCAAACTATTAACGGTGTGACTTATGAAGCTTTAAAAGCTCCCACAGGAGTCGTCGCAGTTACGGGATACAATGAGACATCAGGTTATTACGTTGTGGGTTCATGGTTTAATGAAGCATCGAACGGATCTAACGCTACAGGCTATTTGACCGTTCTAGATGGCCCATCAGCGACAGAAACAGTAATTGAGACCTCTGACACGACTGCAACATACACCATGCTGGACACGGTGGGTTTATATGCTTTCAGGGTCAAAGCCTTGGGTAATAGGGGTACTGATGGATTTAACCAAGGCGCATATTACGACTCTCAATTTTCACAAGTTCCAGTCTCTTTAATACCGCAATTAGATGCTCCGAAGATTGGAAGATCAATGGTTCGAGACTTTATAATTAACAACGATGTCTGATTACGTAAATATTCTACAAACCACTACTACTGGTTTTACGCCTTACTTTACAAGTGGTTACGTTTTTAGCACGGGCGCAATTGCGAATGGTGGTGCTTGGTATGATGGGTATAACGCCTCTGGCTTGCACAGCAGTGGTGGGTTTCTCGTTGGTATTTCTGAAGATTCTAGCAAGCTAAAAAGTTTCTTGGAAACCGCAGACTTAGGATCAATAACATTTAGCGATTTAGATTATGCTGACACTGGTAAGTTTATCATAGGCACAAGCGACCTTAGGGGAACGGGAATACACTATTCGGGATTTGGCGCAGCCGCAGGTTCTGCGCCATTAACAGCTTCTACGGCTTACCACTTCGCAGCTTACCAAGAAATAACAGGTGCCGCAGGTTTATCCACAGTAGTAACTGGAAAAATTGGTATAGGAAATGACTTCGCTCAGGGCTTTTACGAAGGAACGGTTACGACAGATGATCTGGAGATAGACATCGAGACAACTTTTGATACTGGCTCTCAATCAGGAAGTGGGATAAGGTTTGGTAGAGATCTTAGCTTATCGATGAACTTCATCGATAGAGCGGGTGACAGTGTTGGTTCTGCCAGTGAATTCGCGGGTAATCCTTATTTCAGTAACCTTAATATTGACATAGGTAGTGCGCCTAATCCCACCGTCAATATTGTCAGAAGTGGTTATAAGGAAAATTTCCAAGACCCTCTTTTTGAATTTAGCGAAGTTGATAACATTAACGTATTTGGATCTTTTACTAAAGACTATACGGTTCGCACTCGCCTTACTGATGAAAACGGAGAGATATCCACAGGAGACTTCGTAGTTTACGGCTCACCAACTCCCAAAATAGTATCTTCATTGGTGCAAGATGCGAGCGGTACATTTAGAAACAATAATTCTAGTAACTTTGTCTCACCAACACCTGATGCGCCGAACTCCCAAGACTTAACTAGTCACTCTCAAATTAACACAACCCCACTAACTGGCGGCATTTATGTTGAAGTGGATTTTCCATACGGCCAAAGACTAGATCTAGATAGAATAGATATATACGGGGCTTCGGGCCAAGGTAATTCTTTTCCGCTTAAGCCTGCTAACTTTTTGAGAAGCCATGATCTCTCAGACGGATTCAACACTTTTACCATAACTCGTAATTTTGGAGTCACCCAAGAAGTTCCTTATTTTTATGCTCTTGTTCCATATTCCGTGGATGGAACTTCGGGAACCCCACAATCTATTGGACCATTTACGGCAGCAGCGCAGAATCTAGCGCGAGATCCTATTCTTTACAAAAACGTCACCAACCAAAAAATGAAGGGATGCTTGGACATCCAAGGGTGTGGTTTGAATATTGTAGGAGACGGTAGTGCTGGAGCAACTCCTCCGACATTATACGTAAGTGGCGACTCTTCAGGAACAGGGGAGGGTAGCCGTTTAACTTTAAATAACATACCTTATATGCTTTCGGGTGATGCTGCTGCATCAACTGGAATTACTCTTCAGGGCGTTACCGATAATGGGAACGCAACCACCAATGATATAAGCGTTGGAAGCACTGGCGCCCCAACCGCTCCAGTGACAATAAAAACCGATCCTAGTGACCACGCAGGACTTGATGTCTATGCAGACGGAGATCTTGGTAATAGAATTCTAACACTCAAGGCGGACTCAAGTGCGGCGGGTGAAATTATAGTTAAGGATACGGCTGGAGTTGATAGCGTTAAGTTATCTAATACTAGTAGTAGAGGACAATTGGGCTTGTTTGACGCGGGTGGCAACCTACGCGGGGAGATGGTCGTAGATAGCAATAATCAAGGTGAACTAACACTAAAGGATTCTTCTGCCAACGCCAGTATTAAACTTTCTAGTGACTCTAATAAGAGGGGTATAGTGGATATCTATGATGCGGCGGGAGTATCAAAGATTGAAATGAAGGCCGATTCTAATGATGAGGGTATCATGTCTATTAAGGATTCATTAGGAAATCTATCGACAAAGGTTCAGGGTCATAAGTCAGTTATATCAGCGTTAAATTCTAACATCTACTCAACTGGTTCTGTTATTATTGCTGGATCGGGGCATATCATTAGTGGAGACTTCGACCTGATAGCGGGAGGTGCCACAGCAAACATATCAGGGGGCGACTACAACTTTATCGGTGGTGGATCGGGTATTGATATTACTCATTCTGCTTACTCTTCGAGCATAGGGGGTTATAACAACGACATAGGTTCTGGCGATTATTCTGTAATAGCTGGAGGTAAAAACAATTTAATTAGCGGATTAACTGCATCCCATGGAAGAAATTTCATCGGTGGTGGACAAGGAAACCACATAACAGGTGTTCCAATCTCATGTATTGTCGGTGGAGACAGTAATAAGATTTATGGATTTAATTCAACCATAGTAGGCGGTAATGACAATAGGATACTAGCCAACGGTTACTCTTTCGTTGGTGGTGGAGAAAGTAATTACCTCCTTGGAGAATTCGCTAATGTTCTAGGTGGAGAGGGTAATGCAACTTTTGGAACTCATGCAAATATTGCAGGGGGCGGATTTAACGTAGCCTCTGGAATATATTCTTTTGTGGGAGGCGGATTGGAGAACAAAGCAAGCGGAGATTATTCTTACGCCTTTGGTCGGAAAGTGGAAATTGGTAAAGATCAAGATGGGGCAGCGGTCTTGGCTGACGGACAAGACAGAACTCACTCATCTAGTGGTCAGCATACTCTTACCCTAGACTTTGCTAGTGGTGTTTATGTTCCTACCACTGGATTCTTTAACGCATTGCATGTAAGTGGCGTTCCAGTATTAACTGGTGAGAACAACCCAGCGGAAGCGGACACCCTGCAAACAGTTACAAACAGAGGGGACACAACAACAAACTCTATAGAAATCGAAGGACAACACTTGTCGGGGGTAACTGGCAAGTTTAGCAGGGACTTGGACGTGGGTACTGACCCTTCACACGGAGGACATGTTTTATCAGCGTCCTCAACTAATGGTAGGGTTGGTGTGGGTATGAATGGCAGCGATGTCGGCGGTGGTGCATTTGCAGTCTACGGAGGAGCCATGATAGGCTCAAGCTATGCGCCATATGAAGCGCCTCCAAGTGATGGCTTGCTAGTACAGGGAACAGCGGGGTTTGGAACATCCAGCCCTGCCAGTGGTGCTGTGCATATTTATAAAAATGCAACCATCGGCACTATTACCGCTCCAAACGTTGCCAACGCGACACTTCACATTCAAGATTCCTCTACGAACATGTATCTCGATGGGAATTCTATTGTCACTGACGATAATTCCTACATAAGCACAAGTGGCAGCAACTACTTAGCTTTTGGAACTAATAATACAGAACGCATCCGCATTGAGGGTGGTGGAGATATTGGAATCGGCACAACCAACCCATCATACTGCTTAGAGGTAACGAAAAGTGCAGCCTCAAGCCTTCTCTCTAGATTCTATAACTCGTCCTCCACTAATGGTCAGGGTATTCTCGTACGCGCTGGAGAAACATCAAACGAGAATAGAATACTACAACTTGCCTCTAGGGATGATACCAAGGTAATGACGGTTAACTCCAACGGAAGAGTTGGAATTGGAGCGGATACCACACCCACTTACAACCTTGATTTGGGTGGAGGCACCTCTTCAACCTCAAATACATTAAGAATAAATCAAAATGATGGTGGAACCGCTATCAGGATGGGAGCGGGTGGTGGTAGTTCTGATGTGGTGATGCTTAGGATAGATGGAAGCAGCACGGCGGGTGAACACGATGGCGAAACTGATAAATCGAAGTATGGATTCTCCCTTAAATATATGGGAGCTAGAAGCTCTAACGCCAACAGTCTTTCTGTATTTTCCGATAATCAGGCCGCAGCCAATCAAGTGGAAGCTCTAACAATCACGCAAAGTGGCCAACTAGGTATCCTTTCAACTGGTATTAGTAACTTTAGTTCTGATATCATGGGCTTACAAGTTGCCCCCAATACGGATGTAAGCGCTGAGATTGGTAGGGCGCATGTGGGTTCCGTTGGTCACACCGATTATGCTGGATTTAGTCATGTAGACCAAAACACCACAACCAATTATGCCATATTGCAACAATCAAATGGCGCTACTTATGTAAACGCTGCAAATGGAACAAATATTTACTTCCGAATGAATAATGCGGCGGTTGGTGGCTTTAACAGTTCTACCGATTTCTACGTTGATACAGACACATTATATGTAGACGCCTCTGAAGATAGAGTTGGAATTAATACCACCACCCCCGCAAACGCTCTCGATGTTGTCGGTCACTTCTCTGCCACAAGTAAGTCTTTTGTAATTGATCACCCAACCAAAGAAAACAAAAAGCTGCAATATGGTTCCTTGGAGGGACCAGAACATGGCGTATTTGTTCGAGGAACAACGAATAAAAATGTAATTAAATTACCAGATTACTGGAAAGATTTAGTGCATGAAGATTCCATCACTGTAACGCTAACACCTCTTCATACATTCCAATCCTTGTATGTGAAATCTAAAACCCCAGAACAAATTGTGGTTGGGGGTGTAGAGAGGTCTTATGATTATGTTGTTTACGGCGAACGTAAAGATATAGATAAGCTGGAGGTGGAGATATGAGTGCAAGACGGGGGCCACAAATAATAAGGGATGGGTTGATTTTATGCGTTGATGCTGGGTCTACGAGATCTTATTCGGGGTCAGGAACTGTCTTTCATGATCTAAGTGGAGAAGAGAACCACCTAACTATTGTAGGCAGTCCTGATTTTTCACGGGAGGAAGGCTTTACTTTTGAGGCAGTGACCTCGAAGTACTTGAAGGCTGACCCGTTTCCGTTTCCAACTACGGAGCTTACTATGGAAATTTGGTGCAAAACGAGTAGTGGCAATAGGGCTTTTATAAGTTACTCGGATCGAAGTGACCATAATGAATCTCTGTTGTTTGATGCGGATAGTATTCATCTTTATGGCCCAAGTAGCAATATTAACACAAATATAGCTGTAGACGATGGGAAATGGCACCAAGTCGTTAGGACTTCCAAAAGAAGCACGGGTGGGGAAATTTTGTATGTAGATGGGATTTTCCGATACGGGGTAGGGACATTGGCGGCTGGAACCAACTTTGGTGCAGATGGAATATTAATTGTGGCGCAGGAACAAGACTCCGCAGGAGGCGGGTTCTCAGCAAGCCAAGCCTTCGTCGGACCCATTGCTTGTATAAGAATATATAATAGAGTTTTACCTACCGCTGAAGTGCTGCATAATTATAATGCCACCAGAAAAAGATTCGCAGACACAAGATGATAATTGGACCAAAAATAGTAACAGGTGGACTAACCCTTTGTTTGGACGCTAATTCGACCAGATCATATTCTGGTAGCGGCACCGTCTGGATGGATCTCGCTCAGGGCTTGGTGTTTAATTCAAACGGAACACAAACGCCACTTTCTACCGTGAATGGCGCAAGATGTTTTCAATTTAACAATTCGGGTTATTGGGTGTGTAGTTCGGGTTACGAGAACGTGGACATGGGTGGTCCCTGCACACTTATTCTGTGGGTTTATGGCGAGGATATGAATGAGCGTGACACCATATTTGAAAAAAAGGGAACGATTTACAACTCCTACGAACAAGAAATAGCGGTTACTTGGGAAACCAATGAGACTTGGGGTTATTTTAGCAGAAAAAGTACATATGATCATGGTAACACCAGCGCTTGTGACATAGGTAAATGGACAATGATGGCTATAAAAATGTCCACGGCCAAAAGCGCGGGAGTGGCTAGGACGGGACACTATAGCAAAAACGGCGCCCCTTGGACGGCGGATTACACATCCAGATCTACAAATGCGGTTGTCGCTGCCGAAGATATTAGAGTGGGATATGGCTATGCTGGCGTTATGGAAGATGGTTTCCTTGGTAAGGTATTAGTATATGATAAAGAATTAACAGATGCGGAAATTTTACAAAATTTTACCGCAGACAGGGGGAGGTTCCAGATTTAAAATGAGCGACAGATTTTTTATTAACATGGATAGCGAAATGGTGGCCGATAGCCTTCAGTGGTGGGTCGATTATAATGAAAACGACGAAGATAAAAGAGAGTATTTTGATACAGAAGAAGAAGCTTTTGCCTTTTATCACACCTTCCCCAAAGGCACTCCTCCTCAATAAGTTGAAGACACAATGAACATTTATACAAATCCCTCGTCTGGAATAATTGAATTTAACACTGGTGCAGCTAGTGGTAACTTCCTTGACTCCACCATATCGGGCGCTTCTAGATTCACCTTTGAAAATAGTGGTGAATTGAATTTAACAAGCTACGCAACAGAGGTAGCTGAAAAATTTACCATTGATAGCCAAAGCGGAAGATTATTTACCGTAGACACAAGCTTTGATTCTGTGTTTTCTGCAAATGATGTCGCAGGACTACCTATCTTAGAGGTTTATAGTAACGGCTCTGTCATAATGGGCGACTATAACAGCGGGGATTTTGTGCTAACAGGCAACCAACTGGGAATCGGAACGGGGACGCCAGCAAGCGAGTTACATGTCAATGGAGCAATCACTTCTAATGTAGCCATCAATAACCAGACCGCCACCAGTTACACCTTGGTGATCGGTGACCAAGGGAAAATGGTTAACTGTGATAATGCGAGTGCGATTACTGTAACTGTACCGCCAAACAGTTCTGTGAATTTTCCCATAGGTGCAGAAGTAGGCGTTACACAGGTGGGCGCAGGACAAGTTTCAGTCGCCCCAGGAGCGGCGGTAAGTGTAACGGGTGCAGATGCCGAGGTGAAAACTCGGGTAAAGTATAGTAGCGCTCTGATCACACAGACGGGAACTGACCACTGGCTTGTGGTGGGTGATCTAACCTCTTGAAGATTAATTGTTCTTGGGTGGCTCGACCGCAAAAGCTTGAAAATGTGGAGTATTCCCCTGCTGGTAATCGTTCTTATAGATATGAACTGGAATTTTTTCCCCGTTTATCTCCACAGTGCCCGATAGATAACTCTTGCCATCCTGTTTATTCTTTATCCAAAATACCCCCACCTTGTTCTGAGTCCATTTCGAAAGTGGTTTGTTTAAGGAGTTGGATGAAGTCTCTTCTGGCATGATGTGGTAGTTGATTATATTGCTTTTTTAATCTACGATAAACCCTTCTTGATACGGGGTCAACTGGATTACATATCTTCCTTAGTTGTTTTGATACTTTTTTGTTCATAAGCGAGCGATGTAGGCTTCAGAATCTTTTAAAAATCCCATTTTTTTATAGAATCTGATAACCTTTTTATGGTCAGGATGGCGCATTGTTGCGCCCATGGTTATGTATTTAAATTCTTTTTTTCTAGCTTCAGCCACAGCAGTTTTGAATAAACGGTAACCAACCTTTGGGTTTTTTGATAACCAAATATATTCTGCAAAAATGCGCTCGCCAAACTTCTCATCTTTGTGATTCATGAAAGCAATTAGAGCATCATAATTGCCGTCACTATTCTCATTTCCCCAAGTTAATAAATCCCAAGTCAAAATCTGAGTTTGGGCAAAAGATCTAATTATACCTTCTTTGTCGTGTTTTAAAAAATGATGAGCATGTTGTTCATTTTCAAGATCAAAGAGATCAAAGATATCCCTGACTGCTTTTTCGAATTCCTTGGGGTCAGTTAACCTTTTAATCATTATTGATCACCGCAAGTAACTTCCGAGCTTCAGAACTGTCGATATCTTGGAAGGACTTCCAGTCAGCAGCTTTCTCGTTCCTATATTTCTCGTCTTTCCACAGATCTCTTAGGAGCCCTTTGAAGTCGTCGAAGGAATCGACGGCATACTTCTCCCTAAGCATCTTCTCAAGGATGCCTAGAGGCGTTATAGGGGGCGCTACGGCAGCTACTGAAGCTGGTTGACCTTGGGACTTATCAATCTCGTCCGCGCCAACAATATGAATATTTAGATAGTTGCGAACGCAGCGGACAAAAGCCCTATTACAGGCAATAGTTTCTAGAAATTTAGCGCAAAAAGCATCAGTATTAGCTAGGGTAGCATTGGCCACATCCTCGTAGTGAGTTGCACAAAGGCTTTCGTAATTTGGAATCCAACCAATTCGACACTTCGCCGCAACATAACCATCGGAGATGTT
>Ga0163179_10001045_pt1 | contig 19853 bp, 26 predicted proteins | sample AtlANTMetagenome_FD_109643 | JGI IMG/M metagenome (GOLD analysis project Ga0163179, IMG submission 109643) | Marine eukaryotic phytoplankton communities from the Atlantic Ocean - Atlantic ANT 2 Metagenome | ecosystem: Environmental > Aquatic > Marine > Oceanic | place: North Atlantic Ocean... | reverse complement strand
GTTTTTTGGTTAGGATAAATACTACGGAGACCTGCATGAACTAATGGCATACGACCAGACACTATTCAGTCCCACTAATAAAAACTTCCTATCTCCTGTAGGTTTTAAGTTCGTTATTGGTAGAACACCAAACGTGGATTACTTTTGTCAGTCTGCGTCTATACCTGAGGTAAGTATTGGTGTAAGGGATATACAAACACCAGTCAAAGACTATACTATTCCTGGCGATAAGATGACCTTTGGTGATCTTAACCTAAGGTTCCTAGTCAACGAAGACTTAGACAACTACTATGAGATATACAAGTGGTTGAAAGGTTTGACCAACCCACAGCATCAGAAAGAGTTTGCAGAATACATTGCAACTGTTAATGAGATGGGTAGACCAGATCAGTTTGACAAGACAATGAGTGATGCAAGACTACTCATTCTCAACAGTAACTACAATACTATATCTACTGTGAACTTCTTTAATATATTCCCATCAAGCCTAACAACTCTAGAGTTTGATGCAACAGCAACAGACATCAATTACTTTACTGCAGAAGTTAATTTTAAATATACCTTATACGAGATAACGGATAAGATAGGAACTAAAGTATGAACCTAGAAACTTTGAATGACATGTGGGAAAAGGACTCACAACTAAACGATGAAAAATTAGATCATGACTCACTAGCAATCCCCAAGTTACACGCTAAATACTTACGACTGTATAACTCTTTTACTACCTTAAAGGATCAGCAAGAGTTAGAAGTTAAACGCACCTATAGAGATAGGTGGGAGTACTATACTGGTAAAGCGGAGAAACCATTTCCTTTAAAACTCATCAAGACAGATGTTCCTACATATCTGGAAGCTGATGAAGTATACGCTAAGTCCGTTCTTAAACTGAAGTACTATAACCAGATGGTTGAGGCATTGAAAGCTATTATGCAGGCTATTAATAACCGATCCTTCTATATTAAAAATGCGATAGAGTTCGCAAAATTTCTGAAAGGTTATGAAGTCTAATGTTATCATTCAAAAGAAGAACGAAGTATACCTAACTGTGCAAGCTGAACCTCATGTTCAGCACGAGTTAGCAGACGAATTTACTTTTGAAGTGCCTCAAGCCAAGTTCATGTCAGCGTACAAGAAAAGGTATTGGGATGGAAAAATTAAATTATTCTCCCCAGGTACAGGCGAGATTTATGTTGGTCTTCTCCCTTATATTATTGCGTTTTGCGAGCAAAGGGGGTATGAAGTTATCCATAGGGACAACGAATTTTATGGACTTCCATCAGAAGTGGATGAATTCATTACTCCCGAAGGACTAGGAGACTGGGTTAAATCCTTGCATTTACCACATAAGGTAAGAGACTATCAGTACAAAGGTATCTACGAAGCCTTACGCAACAAGCGTAAACTGCTGCTGTCACCTACAGGTTCTGGTAAGTCACTAATGATATATGCTCTCACACGGTTTTGGGAGTTAAAAAAATTACAAACACTCATAGTAGTTCCAACTACATCACTGGTAGAACAGATGTACAAGGACTTTGAAGACTATGGTTGGAATGCAAATAAGCATTGTCACAAAGTATATGCAGGCACTGATCCTAGGTCTGACAAGGATGTGATCATTACCACATGGCAGTCAGTATATAAATTACCTAAGACATACTTTGAGAGGTTTGGTGCTATCATAGGAGATGAAGCACACTTGTTTAAAGCAAAATCTCTGACAAGTATTATGAATAAGTTGCATGACTGTAAGTATCGCATAGGTTTTACAGGTACTTTAGATGGTACTCAGACTAATCGGCTTGTACTTGAGGGAGTTTTTGGGACTGTAGATAAGGTAACTAAGACAGAAAAACTAATTAAAGAAGGTCACCTCTCTGAATTTGAGATCAAAATTCTTGTACTCAAACATGATAAACAGATCTTTGACACCTATCAGGAAGAGATGGACTACCTTGTTGACCACCAAGGCCGCAGTAAGTTTATACGTAACCTAGTTTGTGACCTATCTGGTAACACTCTCGTCCTGTTCAACTACGTTGAACGGCATGGCATGCCCCTTTTTGAATTGATAAATAATAAGGTAGGAAAGGATCGTCAGACTTTTTTAGTCCACGGAGGGGTCGATACCGAAGACAGAGAGAAGGCAAGACGTATTGCTGAAACTACACATGATAGTATTATAGTGGCATCTTATGGGACTTTTAGCACTGGGATTAATATTCGGAACTTACATAACGTTGTCTTTGCTTCGCCATCAAAATCGAAGATCAGGAACCTCCAGTCGATCGGTAGGGTCTTAAGAAAAGGAGACCACAAAACAAAAGCAATTTTGTATGACATTGCAGACGATACATCAAAAGGTGCTAGGAACAATTACACATTGAACCATTTGATAGAACGTGTTAAAATATACAATGAAGAAAACTTTAACTACGAGTTTATAAATGTCAGAATTAAAGACAAATAAAATACCCGACAAACCAGAATTTCTGGCCGCACTAAAATTAGTAAGCGGTGAAGAGATTCTTGCTATGGTCGAGTATGTTCGTGATGAGAATGGGGACTATTTAATAGTAGACAACCCTGTACAGGTTGAAGAAGTGATGTTAGCAGGTAATAAAGCAGGTGCAAAAGTTTCTCCATGGATGAAATTCTCACGCGAGGAGGAATTTCTTATCCCTAAAGATAAAATTATTACAGTAGTAGAAGTAGATACTGAAGTTCAGATCTTCTATGCAATGTCTTTAAGAAGATTAAACGCTGATACTGTAGACGGTTCTGGAAGAATATCTACTGTAGATGAAGCTAGAATAAACTTAGAAAAGATATTTGATATATAAGTATCCCTTGAACTCGCACACTCGTAGTGTACACACTTTACAACGACTTGTCAAGCCCCCCTTGACTTTTCGACAAAAGTTGTATAAAATATATACAAAGCAAAACTAAAATGGCCGTAAGAAAAAGGGTACAGAGTGAGCATTATGTAAACAATAAAGAATTCTTGGAAGCACTTATTGTCTTTAAAGCACAGTGTGCTGAAGCAAAAGAAGCAGACAAACCGAGACCACCAATCAGTAATTATATTGGTGGATGTTTTTTAAAGATTGCTACACACTTATCATACAAACCAAATTTTGTCAACTATATGTTCCGTGAGGATATGATATGTGATGGAATTGAAAACTGTGTGCAGTATATACAAAACTTTAATCCAGAGAAATCTAAGAACCCCTTTGCGTACTTCACGCAGATAATTTACTATGCATTCCTTAGAAGAATACAGAAAGAGAAACGTCAATTAGAGATAAAAAATAAGATACTAAGCAAGTCTGGATACGAACAAGTCTTCCATACAGATGACAAAACAAGTTCATCAGACTATAATACAATTAAGGAGAACGTAGAAATCAAAATCAAGTGACCTATCCACTTACTATAATAGATAACTTCTTTGAAGACCCTGATCAGATAGTAGAGAACGCAAGAAAATTAAAGACCTATAATAGTCCTGGCAACTGGCCAGGTATAAGAACTAAGATGTTGCATACCGCAAATCATAGGTTGTTTGAATATTTTTGTAATCGGATCTATAAAATTTTCTCTGAGGATATACCTGAGTATTATAATATGCAAACTCAGTTCCAGTTTATCAATCCTCTAGCAGATGAACAATGGGACAAAAGAAACCGTGGATGGATCCATCAAGATCTTGACACGTGGTTTGGTGGTATAGTTTATTTGAATAAGAACCCAGAACCAAATACAGGAACGTCGATTTTTAGAACTAAGTATGGTTTTACTAGACAGTATAATAGTGAGTTAAAATATAAGGAAGCATTATATAAGAATGAAGAATTAGACCTTGACGAATACAACAAAGCATGGGATATTATGTATGACCAGTACATAGAGACTGTTAAGATAGAGAATGTATACAATAGATTTGTATTATTTCCAGCCTATGCTCACCATGGTGTTGAAACTTATGGGAACAAACAAGAACGCATAACTCTCAACTTCTTTGGTAGAGAAATGACAGGACACATACCACCAAATCTAAGATCCGTATGAATTACCCAGTTACTATTCTAGATAATTTCTTTCCAGATCCAGATAAGATTGTTGAACTTGCATACGAAGCAGAGTATCATAATACAACTGATGGTAGATGGCCAGGTAAAAGAACTAAGAATATTAATACATTCAATAGTCCTTTATTCAATTGGATATCTAGAAGACTATTTCAGTGGCATTTTGAAAGAATTCCTGACTACTGGGAACTGGATATGACATTCCAGATCATTAAACCCTTTCATGAAGATCAATATAATCTTAAGAACCAAGGGTGGGTGCACAATGATTGTGGATGTCTCTATGGTGGATTGATTTATCTCAATAAACATCCACAAAAAGATACTGGTACTTCCATTTACACAACAAAAAAAGGATACTTCTTTCAAGAAGCAATTGATACAGATGTAAAGGAAGCATTATATATGGGTCAAACTATACCTGATGACGTATATGATAAAGCTTATTTTAATGTAAATGGACAGTATGAGGAGAGTGTTAGGATTAATAACCTATACAATAGAATGATATTGTTTGATGGCAATACTCAACATGCAGCTCAAACCTTTGGAAAGAATTCTGATAGGTTAACACTCAATTTCTTTTTGAAAAACATTACAGGACCACAGCAACCTTTTATAAGAGAATGAAATATCCAGGATTAATAACAGGTCCCCAAAAAAACGTGGGCGAGCAAGAGTATGGTTGGTGCTATGGAAGAATGTCCCTAGATGGTAAGAAGTCCATAGACCCTATGTTAAATCTTGGTTGCTATACATTAGGGTATGGTCAAATGCAGATCATGAACTATGTACATAATAATATGTGCATTAAACCAGAGGTAGCTGAGAACTTCTTTGATGCTCAACCTATTAAGTTGAACAATGCCACATTCAAACTAGCAAAGACACTTAGAGCTATTACATCAACAACTACTACCTGTAAAGATTGTGATGACGGTAGACAGATCCCAGTTAAGTACAGGAGTATCTTCGCATTAAGCGGTAGTGATGCAGTAGAAGGAGCAGTTAAGCTTGCTAGTGCATATCAACAAGAGGTAGGAAGTCCTCAACGTAATAAGATAGTAGTATTCAGAGATAGTTACCATGGATCAACTCTGCTCACTCAGAGTATGGGTGATAGTATGTTTAATGATCCTTTCTATACAATGGATCCTTATCATAATATAAACAGACTACCACTAGAGTTCGTCGTAGACAATCATAATTGGGATGATGTTATGTGTGTACTGGTTGAGACTTGCCCTTACACAGGAGGTGTCAGACCTCACACAGAGGAGTTTTGGAAGAAGATAAAAGATATACAAGATAGAGGTGTGTTAGTAATTTTAGATGACATCTTCACAGGAGGAGGGAAGACAGGAACATTTGTAGGATGGAGAAGACTACCAGTGACACCTGATATCTTTACTATGGGTAAGGCAATCACAGGAGGTTACTTCCCATTGAGTATCACACTATACAATGATAAGATACATAATGCACTACCTAGAGAATTTGATTGGGAGCATGGGTTTACATATAGTTTCAGTCTGCCAGGTATTTTAAGTTGTCTAGCATATATTAAAATACTGAAAGATGACAACCTAATGGATAAACATAGGGACATAGTAGTAAGGGCGGTTGACCTATTCAAGGCTTTGGGTTATAATGTAAGAGGACAGTTCGGAACTATAATTGAGATTGAGCGTGAACACAGAGGAATGTATACCATTCCAATCAATGCTAATGATGAATACTTTTACTTTTTGGAGCAACAACTGAAGTGAAGGTAGCAATAATAACAGATCAGCACTTCGGTGCAAGGAAGTCTAGTCGAATTTTTCATGACTTTTTTAAAAAATTCTACAGAAATGTATTCTTCCCCACCCTAGAAAAACGTGGCATCAAGACAGTTCTAGACTTAGGTGATACATTTGACAACCGTAGAAACTTAGATATATGGGCAGCACAGTGGGCTACTCATAATTATTTTGATAGACTAAAGGACATGGGAGTGCAAGTTCATGCTTTAGTTGGAAATCATACTGCATATTTTAAAGATACTAATTTAGTCAATACACTGACTAGTGTAGTAGGAGAGTATGATAACGTAGAAATATATTCTAAAGCAACGGAGGTAGAGATAGGTGGACTACCTATTCTATTCATACCTTGGATAAACTCAGAAAATAATGATGAGACCTATGATCTTATTGCAAAGAGTAAGTCTCCTATTGCAATGGGACATCTGGAACTCAATGGTTTTGAAGCACACCGTGGTTATATTATGGATCATGGTGATAGTACAGCACCTTACAGACACTTTGAAAAAGTATTCTCAGGTCACTATCATCAGAAAAGTACTAGAGGAAACATAACATACCTAGGTAATCCATATCAAATCTACTGGAATGACTACAATCAGACACGTGGCTTTCATATATTTGATACAAAAACTAAAGAATTGGAGTTTATACCGAACCCATATGACATATACAAGAAGATTTACTACAATGAAGAGAGGGTAAATAGTAGTAAGTTTGATTATGCAGACTATGCCAATAATTTTATAAAGATTATTGTTGAAAAGAAAACTGATACAGATAAATTTGAGTTCTTCATCAGTCAATTGTATGCATCTGGTGTACATGAGATAAAAGTTATTGAAGATCCATCCTTTGAACAAGATCTAAATGAAGAAATTGATATAGAAAAAGAAGACACACTCACTATTCTTGAAAGGTATGTTGATGATCTAAATCATACTGATAAACCTGCACTTAAATCTATTCTTAAATCCCTATACGTGGAAGCACTGGAGTTAGTTTGATGTATATTCTATCATTGCAAGGTAAAGAAGATGAAGGGGCTTACGCTGTCAATGCAGAGGAAGGTAAACAATTAGTTTACATGTTCCTTGACAAAGACGACGCTTTACGCTATGCTGGACTTCTGGAAGCTGAAGACTTTCCAGAGATGTCAGTGGTAAAGGTGGATGATCGAGAGATTATCCAAGCTTGTGTTACACACGGTCATGAATATTATGTCGTCACCCCTGACGATATAGTAGTACCGCCTAGGGATTAATTTTTGTCGAATGATTCTTTTTAAGTCTGTTAGATGGAAGAACTTTCTATCTACTGGTAATGTTTTTAGTGAAATCAGACTTGATGCAAGTCCTGCAACTCTGATTATCGGAACTAACGGAGCAGGTAAATCCACATTCTTGGATGCTATCTGTTTTGGTTTGTTCAATAGACCCTTTCGTAAGATAACAAAAAGCCAATTGGTTAATGCTATCAACGAAAAGGATCTGCTGGTCGAGATAGAATTTAGTATTGGTTCACGTGACTATATGATACGTCGTGGGTTTAAACCTACGGTGTTTGAAATCTATCTCAATGGTCAAATGCTTTCCCAAGAAGCAGCGATCAATGAGCAGCAAAAGCATCTGGAGCAAAGTATACTGAGGTTGAATTATAAATCATTTACTCAGGTGGTGATCTTAGGATCATCAAGCTTTGTTCCTTTCATGCAACTTAGCCCCCCCAACCGTAGAGAAGTTATTGAAGATCTTTTAGATATTCGTATCTTCTCTACTATGAATGGCATTCTAAAAGAAAGGTTTAAGAGTGTTAGAGAAACTATTAGAGATTGTGAATACAATTACGAACTAGCAAAACAAAAGGTAGAATTGCAGCAAAGGTTTATTGCTGATCTTCAAGAACAATCTTCTGCAAATAATTCTAGACGTAAAGAAGAGATCGTAGTTTTAGAAACTGAAATATCACACATCACAACAGACGTTGCAGACAATCTAGAACTGTGTCAATCATTTGAAAAGAGTATAGAAAGTTATGGTGATGTTGATACAGAAGTAAGTCAGTTACGTCTATACGAATCAAGATTTAAAGATAAGCAAAAGGCATTTAAGAAAGAGTATAAATTTTTTGATAAGCATGATAGTTGTCCAACTTGTGAACAGACCATCACAGCAAATCTTAGAAGTGCTAAGAAGGTTGAGATCAATACACAGTTAGATGAGATTGAAAAAGCAACAGAGCAGTTACAAGAGAAGTTAAAGAATATATTAGAACAGGTATCACAGAAACAAACTGTCATGTCTGAGCTCATGACTGCACAGCAAAAAATTAGTGAGTGTAATAAAGAAATACAGTGGAAGAAAAAAGAAATTAAAAAGATAGAAGATAAGATATCAACTGGTAACACTAATAATATTACAAGAGAGAAACAGAAATTAAAAACTCTAGCAGCAGATGGAATGAAGGTAGAGGAATCCCTACTTGACAGTAAGAAAACTCGTGACAACTATGATACTGTCACAAGTATGCTCCGAGATACTGGAATTAAGAGTACAATAATAAAGAAGTACCTCCCTATTATGAACCAACTCATAAATAGGTATCTCAAGGAACTAGATTTTTATGTATCTTTTGAGCTCGATGAGAATTTCATAGAGACTATTAAATCTAGGTTCAGAGATGAATTTACTTATGCATCATTCTCTGAGGGTGAGAAGATGAGGATTGACCTTGCACTACTATTCACTTGGAGAACTATTGCCAAGATGAAGAACAGTGCCAACACTAACCTACTGATCCTTGACGAGATCTTTGACAGTAGTTTAGATACATCTGGTACAGATGACTTCCTCAAAATCTTACACACTGTCTCCGATAAAACAAATGTATTTGTGATATCACATAAGACAGAAGCCTTACAGGATAAATTTGCTTCTACTCTAATAGTAGAAAGAAAACAAAACTTCTCAGTTATCTCTAAGGAGGAATAATGAAAGTCCCCAATTGGCAGCATCATTCCAAGAAGGAAAAGAAGCGTCACCTCAAACCCCAAGCATTACGTCAGGCACGTGCCAGACGTAACCAGTTGACAAAGTGTCTACTCAACCCTCCCAAGCGGAGGGTTTCCTATTACAATGTATAGTATAAGACACGCACAACTATGAACATCGTCAAAGAATCACTTGCTAAACTACTTGCACAAGAAGACTTGATTGTAGAGCATCGTCAAGTTAGCACAGCACAGTTTAATATTGAGACTAGAGTACTTACTTTACCAACATGGTCACACAAACACAATGCTGTTGTGGATGCATTGATTTCACATGAAGTGGGTCATGCATTATATACTCCTGACCAGTGGGATTTCATCAAAGAAGTTCCAATGCAGTTTGTTAATGTAACAGAAGATATTCGTATCGAGATGATGATGAAGAGAAGATATGCTGGCCTTGCAAAAACTTTCTACAAGGGATATGAGATCCTGTCTGACGAGGACTTCTTTAAGATCGAAGGAGAAGATTTATCTCAGTTCAATATAGCAGATAGATTAAATCTATGGTGGAAGGTTGGTAACTATGTTGATGTTCCTTTCCTTGAAGAAGAAAAAATATTTATTGATGAAGCAAAAAAACTAGAGACATTTGAAGATGCAGTTGCACTTGCTAAAAAATTATTTGCATACTCTAAGCAAGAACTAGAACAGCAGAAAGAAGAATTACTTGATGCAGATAATCCTTTTGAAGATCTAAGCGAAGGTCGTGGTGAGAAGCAAGAAGGTCATCCTTTATTTGAAGATGAGAAACCAGAACCTAAGGAAGGTGAGAGTGACTTAGAAGATGAGGGTTTAGATTATGATACTAATACAGTAGGTGAGCAGAAAGATGCTGATGGTACTAATGCTGGCCGTAACCTAGATGGACAACCAGTACCACAATCTACTCCTCAAGTACAAACTGCAGACAATCTTGAAGATGCATTACGTGAGTTAATTAATCTAGAAGGTGATGAGAATGTTTATGTTGAGTTACCTAAAACAATAGACAAAAAGATCATTGTTGATAACAACGAAATTAGTAATCTCTTAGAAGAATTCTATGTTCAAAAAGAGACTATGGGTACAGACTTTGCAGATGAGTATGACATGCGTTTAGCACAAGAGTATAACCGCAATGTATTACAGGCAGATAATAATTATAAAAAATTCAAGATCTCTATGCAGAAAGAAGTTAACTATCTTGTCAAAGAGTTTGAGTGTAAGAAGGCAGCAGATGGTTATGCACGTGCTACTGTAAGTCGTACTGGAGTTTTAAATACAGGTAAACTTCACACATACAAATACAATGAAGATCTTTTCAGAAAAGTAACTACTATACCTGATGGTAAAAACCATGGTTTAGTTTTCAATATTGACTGGTCAGGTTCTATGGGTCATTGCATTCATGATACTTTGAAGCAAGTATTTACATTAGTATCATTCTGTCGTAAAGTTGGTATTGCATACGATGTATATCTTTTCTCAGATAGTTACAGTTATGCTGAAGATAGACATCGTATTGAAGAAGCAAGTATTCATGAGAATAAACTTATCTGTAAAGCTTTCAGTATGATTAACATATTAACCGATAAGGTTAACAACCGTAAGCATGACAGACAGATGCTTAACTTGTTCCGTCTAGCAGAAAGTATGAGAAGTTATCATAGTTGTGGTATTCCTCGTGGTCTGGGCATGGGTGGCACTCCTTTAAACGAGGCTATGATTGCTATGCATAACATTCTTCCTGAGTTTCAAAGAAGAACTGGTGTACAGAAAATGCATCTCATTAACTTAACTGATGGTGAAGGATTTGCAGTTCCTTATGGTAAGAAAGTAAAGAGATACCACACTGAAAATGAGACAATGATTACCAGAGCAAACATCAATTCTAAAGTACACTTACGTGACCGTAAGACTGGTAAAATGTATCAGTTTTCTAATGATGCTTATGGTATGACAGATACTTTAATCTATCAATTACGTGATCGTTTTCCTCAGTGTGAGTTTATGAACATCCGTCTTATAGGTGGTAATGATTGGTACAGATTTAAGCGTGCATGTCTAGGTTATGATGAGGTAAAGATTGCAGCAGCAGATGCGGTTTGGAGAAGGACTAAATCATTCATCTGCACATCAAGTGCATATACTATACAGTATGCTTTACACGTCAAGGCACTTGACAATGATGTTGAGTTTGAAGTTGCAGAGGATGCAACTAAAGCACAAATCAAGAGAGCATTCGCCAAGTCTCTAGGTGGTAAGAAGATGAATAAAAAGATCTTAACTTCATTCATTGAGAGAATAGCTTGACACTATTCTCTTTTATGGTACACTTAATAGGTAAACATATTATTCGACCATCTTAGGATGGAAAAAAACTTATGACAACTACGTTATCAGAGGTTTTCAAATGCAAATACACTCCATCGGAGTATGCAAATGATTACTTTGAAGCGAAATTGTTCGACCCTGAGGTCTGGACATTTCCAGTCACTGATAAAGGCATAGAAGGTATCGAGATTATCGAGAAAAGCTATGGTCTTTGGCAAGACGTTAAAAAGCAAGACAACATTGGCCGTGTATACGGAACTGGTGATGTCCAAGTCAACTTACTGAAGGAGGATGTTCAACAAAATGGTGTTGATAGTTCTTGCCCTCCAGTTTATATTGACATAGACACTGGTGATATTATCACTGGTGGACATAGGCATGATGCCTGTGCTCATTTAAACATACCTGGTTGGATGTTTGTATACGTCAGGTGTGCAAGTCCATGGGCACGTAAAAGATTTGCTAAAACTCTTAACAACGAAAGAGTATTTCACTCTAAGTTAAACAACAAAGATGAAGTTATAGAGCACATCAAATTTGGTATTGCTGAGAACGAACTTAAAACTCAAACTGATATTGAGAAAGAAGTTGCAATCATAGCAAACAACTCACTAACTGCAACTGTACAAGGTACAATTGTTAAAGAGATGATGAGTTGGATCGTTACTCAGAAAAACTTATCCGTAAAACCTAATCGTTATTCATCACATAATGATAAGACTTTTGCTGATTTTGTTGCTAGATCAACTGATGAATATGTTGATGAGGTTTTGAACAACTCAGAAGACCATGGCCACAACTACTATGTGAATATGGAAAACTGGAATTCAAGAACTAATCCACTTCTTACTCAGGCTGCAAACGTTCCTTTAGATGGGCATCTTAACATTCAATCTTCTGTTGGTCTTCCATCAAAAGTTGAAGACTTATCTACTAAGAGAAACAAAGTACACAATGTATATTTTCCTAGGTTATCAAAAGACTGTAGGAAACTATTTCACTACTTTGTATCTAATGGATGTCTTCCATGGGAGCACCCAGATTGTGAGCATGCATTCTTAGCACAGGAACAATCAGAAGGTGTTGAAGAAGGAAAGTTTATCAGATCATAACCAATCAACAAACTGGCACATACCCTCTTCACAGAGGGTATTTTTTTGGTATCATTAATATATACAAAACAATTTGACTTTTTATTATTATGCCTTTCGAGAGAAAACTATCCGTCAACTTCGTTGATGAACTACGTGATGAATTCGGTAACGAGATTGACGCTTCTCACGTAAGAAAATTTGCAACTAGAATGGGTTGTGCATATCCTACAGTTGCACGTAAGTTAAAATCATTCCAAGTCAAAAAAGGTTCATGGAATCTTACAGTAGCGGAAGGCAGAGAGATCCTAGAGAAAGCACTTTCAGGTCCTGCTGTTGTCCCTTCTGTAGAGCAGAATTTAATTCCAGAAATAGATAACAACTTTGTAAGGTTCGGTAACTTTACTGATGTGAGAAAGATTATTTCTTCTAAGTTATTTTATCCTATGTTCATCACAGGTCTATCTGGTAACGGTAAGACATTCTCTGTAGAGCAAGCATGTGCTCAAGCAAATAGAGAACTCATCAGAGTAAACATTTCTATCGAGACAGATGAAGATGATCTTATCGGTGGGTTCAGACTTGTTGATGGCAACACAGTATGGCACAACGGTCCTGTAGTAGAAGCACTTCAACGTGGTGCAGTTCTATTACTTGACGAGATTGACCTAGCATCTAACAAGATCCTATGTTTACAATCTATACTAGAAGGTAAAGGTGTCTTCCTTAAGAAGATCGGTAAGTATGTTAAACCTACTGCAGGCTTTACAGTTGTTGCAACTGCTAACACTAAAGGTAAAGGTTCTGACGATGGTAGATTTGTAGGTACTAACGTACTTAACGAAGCATTTCTAGAGAGGTTCCCTGTTACTTTTGAACAGGCATATCCTACACCTGCTAATGAGATCAAGATACTCAATGCATTGAATACTGCTGATACAGAGTTCAACAAGAGACTTGTAGACTGGGCAGACATCATCCGTAAGACATTCTTTGATGGTGGTATAGATGAGATCATCAGTACACGTAGACTTGTACACATCGTTCAAGCATTTGATATCTTTGGAGATCGTGCTAAGGCAATCACTACATGTATATCACGTTTTGATGATGAGACAAAGCAAGCATTCCAAGAGTTATATGATAAAGTGGATGCAGATGTTGACTTTGAGGAAAAAGTTTGATATGATTAACGCATGGAGTTTAGCGTGGGATGCATTGAACGGAACTATGGATGAAGAATATCCTATCATCGACACCGATGATGACATAGATCCATATGAATACTATGACACTTCCTTCAACGGAAGTGACGTAGATCTTTCATACGAGGTCTTTAAGTATGATGAAGATCAAACACTTGATCAAGCGAAGAAGTACATCAAAGATACTTACTCGCAACATTATTCTAATGGAAACTTTCAGACACTTGATCTGATTGAAAGTATTGGAGATGCAGAAGCCTTCTGTAGATCTAATGCAATTAAGTACCTAAGTAGGTACAATAAAAAAGGTCGTCCCCAAGACGATATTCTTAAAGCGGTGCACTATTGTGTACTATTATATTATTTTAGTAAATGAAACTATCAAAAGGAACACTTGACATTCTCAAGAACTTCTCTAACATCAACCAATCAATATGCTTCAAGCAAGGTACAGAGTTATCAACTCTATCCATACAAAAGAACATATTGTCACGTGCAAATGTAGAAGAGAAGTTCCCAAAGAATTTTGCAATTTATGATCTTAGTGAGTTCCTATCTGGTCTCTCACTTTTTGAAGACCCTGAGTTTAATTTTGAGAATGACAACTATGTCATGATCAGAGATAGAAAGAATTCTTCAAGGTATTTCTTTGCTGATCCATCAACTATTGTTACTCCTCCAGAGAACAAAGTAGAACTTCCTAGTAAGGATGTATGTTTTACGGTAGCATGGGCAGATATCTCCAATGTTATTAAGGCAGCAGCAATCTATCAGATAGAAGACCTTGCTGTAGTTGGTGATGGTAAAGAAGTTAAACTTGTTGTTCGTGACAAAAAGAATGACACCTCTAACACTTACGCTGTCAAGGTAGGGGTTACCGACAAAGAATTTTGCTTCAACTTTAAGGTTGAAAACCTTAAGTTGTTGCCAGGCGATTATGAAGTTACTATCAGTAAACAGAATGCTTCTCTCTTTAGGGATGCAAACAAAGATCTTGAGTATCTTATTGCACTAGAGCCTGATAGTAAGTATGAAGGATGATTTTCTATGGGTAGAGAAGTATCGTCCATCGCATATTGAGCATTGTATTCTTCCAGATGAACTGAAGAATACATTTCAATCTTTTGTTAAGAAGGGCGAGGTTCCTAACCTTCTATTATGTGGTACTGCTGGTATTGGTAAGACCACAATTGCAAAAGCATTGTGCAGAGAATTAGGAGTTGATTATTATCTGATCAATGGATCTGATGAAGGTCGTTTTCTAGACACTGTGCGTAATAGTGCTAAACAATTTGCATCAACTGTATCATTAACAGCAAGTGCTAAACATAAAGTCATCATCATAGATGAAGCAGATAATACTACACATGATGTGCAGTTATTATTGCGTGCTTCAATAGAAGAGTTCCAAAGTAATTGTAGATTTATTTTTACATGCAACTTTAAGAATAAAATTATTGAACCACTACATTCTAGAACTACTGTTATTGATTGTAATGTCAGAGGAAAGAACAAACAACAACTTGCAGCTCAATTTTTTGAGAGGTGTCGTGGAATACTTACCGCAGAAGATATACAATTTACTGATGCTGTGGTCGCTGAGGTCGTCCAAAAGTTCTTCCCAGATTTCAGACGCACTCTTAACGAACTGCAAAGATATGCAGCGTCAGGAGTTATCGACACTGGCATTCTGGCGGTACTAAATGAGGTTAGACTTGGCGAGTTAGTCTCAGCTTTAAAACAGAAAGAATTTTCTACTGTACGTAAGTGGATTGTATCTAATCTTGACAATGATCCTAATGCTATATTGAGAACTGTGTATGATAATTTGTACACTTCTTTGGTTCCTACTAGCATACCTCAAGCGGTATTAATTATCGCTAAATATCAATACCAATCAGCATTTGTTGCTGACCAAGAAATTAATTTATTAGCTGCTCTCACTGAATTGATGGTGGAGTGTGAATTTAAATGATTATGACTAAACTAATGAGAAAACGTGACAAGATCAGAGCACAAATGAAATCTAGATTTTATTATATGTTCTGGGGTGCAGCAACTGTTGCTGTTGTAGGTGGACAACTATATGTTGGCACATCATATCGTGCTATGGCAAAGTCCATGAACAGATGGTTTGAAGAAACTATCGAAATGATTCAAGTGCCTGTTCGTCCTCCTACTGGAAGATACCTTCCTCTAGTTCCACCTCCAACAGGTGACTTTCGTGACGATCTAGACCTAACTAATTCAAGTATTATTTGGTTGGATGAAGAAGTCTGAACTAATACACTGGAGATTACAGGCAATGCTCAGAGAGAATAGCTTTAGTGATCTAGCCTACCTAGGTGTTAGGGAAGATAGTATTGGTATGCAACAGCACTGGTATAATATCGGTGGTAATGAAGTACCAGTAGACTCAATAGAAGAACTGGACTGTGTTGAAGATGAAACTTAAAACTCCTCTAAGATATCCTGGTGGTAAGTCTAGAGCAATTCCTAAACTATGTGAGTGGTTGCCTAGTCGAAAGATTACAGAGTATCGTGAGCCCTTTTTAGGGGGTGGTAGTATGGCATTGGAAATGACTAAGAGACTACCAGAAGACGTACCTATCTGGGTCAATGATTTATATAAACCTCTTATTAATTTTTGGAAAGCTTTACAGACAGATGGCGAACCATTAACTCAGATGATTCTTGATAGGAAAAAACAACATCCTGATCAGGACAGTGCAAGAAAACTTTTCGGTGAAGCAAAAGATATACTGAACGATGCTACGCAAACTAGTGTTGATCGTGCAGCTGCATTTTACATAGTAAATAAATGTTCTTTCAGTGGTCTCACTGAGAGTAGTTCATTTTCAAAGTCAGCTAGTGATAGTAATTTCTCAATACGTGGTATTGAAAGATTACCAGAATATAGTAAGCTCATCCAAAGATGGAAGATCACATCCTTATCTTATGAGGAACTTTGCACCGATGATGAATTAACATTCATCTACGTTGATCCTCCTTATGATATTAAGGATGCACTCTATGGATATAAAGGTGATAAACATAGAGGATTTGATCATAAAACATTTGCTGATATCATGGATAAACAATTGTGCAATGTCATGATATCTTACAATGACCACCCTGATATCGTAATGAGGTTTTTTGAGTGGTGCCAGTATGACTTCGATCATACTTATACAATGAGATCCACAGGCACATACATGTCGGATCAAACAAAACGTCGTGAATTAGTATTAACAAATTATGGGAAGTTTGGGGGTTCGTGTACTCCCTAGTGGAAGTGCACAATTATATCATACACGTAAGGGTGGACTATCTACCTTTGGTGGTAATATAACACAAGCCATTATCAATGGTGGTGAAATACATTGTCAAACAAAACAAGGCAGAACTATGATCTACAGAATTAATAATTCTGAGACAGGTGTGGTAGGACCTATCAGGACATTCTAATGAAGTATGAACTTAAGGACTGGCTTAACTCTATCAATCACACCAAAGAAAATCTTATTGCTGATGATCCTACAGCAATATCTTCTTATCCTCCTTACATCGTTAATAGATGTTTGTCTGGTACTGTTGACAGTATATTATTTGCAAATGAGATGAATAAGTATGCCAACATTGATAAGGATTTACAGTACTCTTTCTTGCTATATACTCTTAGGAAACGGAAGCGTTTCTCTCCTTGGTTAAAGAAGGAACAGATTGATAATCTGGATCTGGTCAAGAAACACTATGGTTATAGTAACGAAAAAGCAAAGATCGCATTAAATCTTTTAACTGAGTCTCAAATTGAATCATTAAAACAAAAACATGAAATGGGAGGAAGAAGATGAGTGCGATTGTAGAAGAAGTTACATGGTCTCAAGACCAAATGGTTGAGGTTGGTCTAAAAGAACCTGATGACTTCCTAAAAGTAAGAGAGACTTTAACAAGAATTGGTGTGGCCTCTCGTAAAGAGAAGAAGTTATACCAATCGTGTCATATACTACACAAACAAGGAAGATATTATATTGTACATTTTAAAGAACTGTTTGCTCTTGATGGAAAGAAGGCAAATCTTAGTACTAATGATGTGCAAAGAAGAAATCGTATTGTGCAACTGCTAGGTGATTGGGGATTAATTTCTATACCTACAACCGATGCTATTACAGACGTTGCACCTCTAAGTCAGATCAAAGTTCTTGCATACAAAGAGAAGGGCGAATGGACTTTGGAGAGTAAGTATAACATAGGTAAAAAGAAAGAGGATTAACCGTACTTATAGTATCGGTATATACCATAACGTTCTTTTATAGTTCGTGTTTAAATAATAGTGTACGCTTCGGGTACAAAATTAACACTCGCTTATTTAAGGAGAACTATTATGCGAAATTTAGCAAGATATCATGCTGCCAATCTTCCAGAACTAATGGAAAAGATTACACGTAACAGCATAGGTATGGACGAATACCTCAACCGCTTCTGGGATGGTGTAGATACCACATCAAACTATCCACCATATAACATTATTGAAATTAGCAATGAAGAATCAAGATTGGAAATCGCGGCCGCTGGGTTCAAAAAAGATGACATCAAAGTCTTTACGGAGTTTGGAGAATTACATGTCCAAGGCAGCAAAGAAAAACAAGAGGATGCTGGAGAATTTGTCCATCAAGGATTGGCAAGACGTAGCTTTAAACGGAACTGGACGATCTCCAACGATACAGAGGTTAGATCCGTCAGCTTTGACGACGGACTCCTTACCATTGTTTTGGGAAAGGTAGTTCCAGACCATCATAAAAGAATAGATTACATCTAACTACATAGGGGGGATTGACAAATGTTGATCCCTCCTTTATAATATCAATATTAAGCTTTAATTTCATGGCCAGAAAGAAAAAGGAACCTATCAATGTAACTCCACCACCTTCAGCATCTCTTGTAAAATCTGAGAGAGTTAAGGTAGTAGTTATGTTCAATGGTGACAACGTTATATGTGATTTGCAAGAAGCTGTCGATAAAGACAGTGGTGCACGTCAAGCATATATTATGAACTTCCCTTATAGGGTAGAATATTCTAAACCTAAGATGGATGGCACAGGTATAGTAGAAGATCCAGAGGTAAGGGTAAATTATTCTCCTTGGTGTCCTCTTACACCAGAGACCAAAATTCCTATCAATCACAATATGGTTGTAACTATCCTAGAACCAGTCCCAAGTCTTCGTGATACATATATTTCCAATGTGCAGAAGATGGGTGGTAATGTAGCATGAGTGTAAAACTCTTATTATTAAAATCTGGTGAAGAAATTATAACTGAGGTTCAAGAGATTGAAGACCCTGAGACTAAAGAACCTCTGGGTTTTCGTCTTCATAAACCTTTTAGGTTAGAAATTATATCTAACGAAGAACAAGGAATTGTTTTTAATAGAGAAAAAGGATATCAATTATCATGGTTCCCTTGGGCACCCTTGAGTAAAGATACAGATTTTTATTTACCAGGCCACCACGTACTGACAGCGTATGATCCTTTAGATAGTATCGCAGAACAGTATCTTGGAGTTATTAAAGACGAAACTTATCAAGAGAATTTTAAAAAGCATGAAGAAATGATTGCAGGTGTTGCTGACACTGACCTTGATATGGAACAACTATTTGCAGACGCAGAAAAATTATTGGAGGAAGATGATGCAAGTGATGGTAGTGATACTGAGATCGGGAATACACCTGATATCTCAAGTGGAACAACTGGAGGAGGAACCGAATTGCCACCTACAGGAACCGTACCTGATAAAGGATGACGGAACATTAGAACCATGGCCACGTTATACAACAGATACTGACGTGTTGCTATATTCTGAAACTCTTGCTACAATAGTAGAACCTGATCTTGATACCAAGAAGAAGTACAAAGCTGTAACTAAATGAGTTTCTATACAAACGTCCAAATGGTCGGGGATAACTTACTATACTTGGGATACGAGAATGGACAACGTATTCAAAGAAAGTTTAAGTTTTCTCCAACCCTTTTTATTGTCACAGATAAGAAAACCAAACACAAAACTCTTGATGGTAGGTATGCTAAACCGATAAGGTTTGAGTCTATCAAGGAAGCTCGTGCTTTCAGAGAGAAATATGCTGATGTAGAAAATTTTGAGGTTCACGGTTATGACAGGTATCTCTATCAATTCATCTCGAAAGAGTTTCCGAAAGAAATTGATTACGACCTTAAAAGTCTTAAGATTACATCTCTTGATATCGAGGTGGCATGTGAAAATGGCTTTCCT
>Ga0163179_10001044_pt1 | contig 19855 bp, 19 predicted proteins | sample AtlANTMetagenome_FD_109643 | JGI IMG/M metagenome (GOLD analysis project Ga0163179, IMG submission 109643) | Marine eukaryotic phytoplankton communities from the Atlantic Ocean - Atlantic ANT 2 Metagenome | ecosystem: Environmental > Aquatic > Marine > Oceanic | place: North Atlantic Ocean... | reverse complement strand
CTAGAAGCAACCATTCCCGTCTATGACCGAATCAACCGATTTGCAACGTTTGGGCAAGACAAGCGATGGCGAAAGATGGTACGCAGTCGACTCCCTAGTGAAGGGAGAATTCTGGAAGTCGGTTGTGGACCTGGAACCTTCGCTGAGATGATCCCCGATCGTCAACTCACTTGTTTAGATCCAATTCCCGCCATGCTTTCAGTGGCCGAAAAAAGAGTGAATTCTCAGAGGAAAACACCCGCAGATTTTGTCGAAGCCACAGCGGAAGATATGCCATTTGACGATGAGAGTTTTGAGGGTGCTTGTTCTCTGTTTTCATTTCGAGATTGGTATGACAAGCGTGCTGGACTAATTGAGGTCAAACGGGTGCTTAAGCCTGGAGGGGGACTTGTCATTGTAGATCCGGCTAAAATGAATCGAGTGCATGGTTGGCTCGGATACATGTGGATGCGAGTTTGGGTAGGTGCTTACGCGCGTTACATATGCAAAATGAGTGACCACCCTTGGAAATGGTTAACCAAAACATACGTCCATTTCGGCACAACCAAGGATTATGTCAAGATGCTCAAAGAGTGTGGATTTACTGATGTAAAAGCCAAGGTTGTATTTCCAGGAATGGCGACGATTTGGACAGCAAAAAAACCGGAGTAATCAGAATACCCACAACATTCGCCTGCAGGTCACTGCTCGCCAAATGATACCTTTGGTCAACGGATTAAACAGCATGTTCAACATCCAATCAGGAAGGCGGAACAAGAGACTACCAAAACGGAATGAACGCTTGGAGTTACGCATGACTTTGCCCATCTGTTTCTTCCAACGTGATTCATATTCTGTCAGGGAGATTCCGTCCCGAAGATGCTCGGCGATAACCTGGCCTGCGATTCGACCCCCTACCATGGCAATGGTAATCCCGGCCCCATTCGAGGGCAGGACCATTCCCGCAGCATCGCCTACCAGCATGTAGTCGTTTTTGACGAAGGTTTTGATCGTACCAGACATGGGCAATGAACCCGCACCCCTGAAGGTAATATTTCCATCGTACTTATCGATGAATTCGTCAGCATACTGATTCATGGTTTTACCCTTGGCGAAACTTCGTTGAATCCCAAGTCCGACATTGGCTCCGCTGGATTTCGGGAACATCCACGCATACCCTCCCGGTGCCATAGAACCGAAATGAAGCTCTACAGCCTCGCCATAGTCACCCTCCATCAACACGAACTTCACAGGAATTTTAAGCGATTTTTCATTCCAATAATCCCTTCGCAATGGGTCGTTATGACCCCCTGCACCGACAATAATTTTCGCGGATTTTTTTTCACCATTTCTGAGTAAGACAGTGTTGCCTTCGACCGACTTTACATGGTGATCGACCAAGTATTTGGCACCCGCTTTTTTTGCCAATTCAACCAGGGCTTCATCATGGGCAACCCGATTCAAGACCAAGCCCTCAAAATCGTACTTTAGCGGCTTACCTGAAGGTGGTACAACGTGCATTTTAGTTGAGATTCTTGAAATGGCTTCTTTCGGAGTTTGGAACAAATCATCCATGTCCGGAACATCAGGACATAAACGCCTCATCTCATCATTGCTCGGAACCAATTCACCACACTGCAATGGAGTCCCAATCGGATCTCGGCCATCAATGACCAGTACATCTGCACCCCCTTCTGCAGCATATCTAGCGACAGTGCTTCCTGCTGGACCACCTCCAATGATGATGACATCATGGCTGATAGCATCAGTCATTTCGAGTCATCACCTGCCGTGTCATAGATTCCAAAACATCTCTGACTTCAGACTTCGGGAATTGATGCAGATAGGTCAAGGCACGTTCCAAATGATTGTGAATCAAGACCTTACAGTATCCAAATGAATCACCATTCTCTAGAAGACCTTCCAATTCATCCCATCGTTCATCATGAAATTCACCCAAGACATCGGCAAGTTGTCTGCGAGCATCGCCATGTAACAGTGTGAGTGCATGGATAATTGGAAGAGTCATCTTACCCTCGTGCACATCAGTGCCACGTGGTTTACCCATGCGTTCGTCACCCGTCAAATCTAGTAAATCATCGACCAACTGGAAGGCAACCCCCAACTCCATCCCGAATTCCCGCATTGCTTCAATCTCAGGCTCGGATGCACCAGCAATTATGGCTGCACATTCACATGCAGAAGAAAAAGGTCCAGCTGTTTTGCCACGGACAATTTCATAGTAATCTTCTGGCGTGGTCGACAGGTCCGATACATGCTGTAGTTGTTTCAGTTCACCAGCCGCAATCGCTGCACACGTGGCGGCCATGATTCGAACGATTTTCTCTTCATAGCGACCACCGATACCGAACCCCATCACAAAGAGAAAATCACCTCCGATGATGGCATGATCCAAACCATGTTTCTCATGCAGTGTTTGGACACCGCGACGTAACTTGGCGCCATCGTAAATATCGTCATGAATCAAAGTCGCGGTATGGATTAACTCTGTAGCTACAGCAAAATCAATCACATCAGATCGATTTTCGCCCCCCACCAAATCATATGCAAGTAACGTAAGAATCGGACGAATCCGTTTGCCACCAGCAAGCAAAATCTCTCTTGCCAATTCCATGGCAGGAGCATAGGGCCCTTCCATCGAAGATTCAATGACTGAGTAAAGCGCCTTCTCGACCTCCATCCGACGCTCGACGAGAATCGTATTCTCCAATACAGATTCCGCCATTAAGCCGTCGACAGGGGGTGCCTATATCAACAGGCGTCTACCGCCCCGAGCCAGACACGATGCGTGTCTGCCATTGGCGGGACGAATATGGGAGCGGAAGGTGAATCCAATCATATTCGCCTCGTTTGTATTGGTGAAGGTGACGATTATGCTCCTGCTCACATCCGAAAATGGATGGAAACACAACCACTAGAGGACATCGAAATCACGGTGGAATTTGATTCTGATTTGTCAAATGGTTTGATGATGTTAGACAATGGAGAGGTTGACTTAATCGGTATCTCAGCACAAACTTGGTACTCTTGTGAGAAGCCTGCGCATATGGTAGTTTCAACAGCAATTCCTCGTAGAGATGAAAATCATATTTTGGTGGCTGACGATCGACCACACCACCTCCCACACAAATCGATCATTCTTGCTGAAAACCGGCTTCAAAGAAGGCAGCTGCGAAGATTTCGAACAGATTTCAGAGTACTAGACCCGATGGCATTTGCAGATATGGCAAGCCTCACACCAAATACAGATTCTAAACTTGCATTCCAATCATGGATGGAGGATTTACGAGCGACAAAAATCATCACAGGATACGTGACTGAACGGCACCTCTTTTCTCTTGCAAATGTGGATGCGAGACGCCACATGCTACAAACAAATTCTCGTGAAGGAGCCGCGCGATTTATCCCAAGTCCCCTCCAAGGACTGACCCTGTTGATATCTCGGGAAGGATTCCCGAAACGTTTGTCAGATCAAATTGGGGATTCCGAATCAATGACCGCTTGGAATTGTGAACAAATCATTCTTGACCAAATTGAACCTGAACATCAAGATCGTGTTGGGATTCTAGTTCGCCATCGTCAAATTCCTTCGTTGTTGAATCAAGCGGATGAGGAGAAAGATTTGCTTCGATCAACCTCACTGCTAGATGCTGAAGGTGAAATCATTGACAAGACTTCAATGGTCGAGATTTTGTTGGAAATTGTCGGTAAGACTGGTGATAAAACTCTGTTGCTTGAGAAACTGGTTTCAATTGAAGATGCCTCCACCCATGCTCGATTAATGGTTGCAGAGTGGAAAAAGATGCTCAATGTTGTAACCATGGAACATGTGGAGGATATCCGTTTGGGACCAGCAAGGCCCCCATTCTTGGATCTTTGACGGCATATTTTATTCGGTCCGAAGACGGCCCTTAGGGCCGTGAATGAAGCGTAACATATACAGGTGCTTAGGAACGCAAACCCCGCTGAGGGCAAAAGATGGTCGATGAAAACCAACTTGTACAGTTGTATTCGGCACGTTTAGATGAGCTCCGTGAAATGGCAATTTCATACGACCTTTCCAAGGCTGGTAATGTTGAACAATTACGAGCCCGACTGATCAACGAAGTAGCCCTAGCAGAAATCGATTTGTCCTGGGATTCTCTTCAAGAAATGCCCAACAAAGAATTGGGTGAAATGCTCGGAGTATTCGGTATCAAACGCTCTGGCTCAATCAAAGAGAAGCGCCAAAGATTGTGGTTACACCTAAATCATGACCCAAAGAAACTCAACCCCGAAGCCATTGCAGAGGCTACTCGTGAACAATTACACGAACTTTGCAAATTCCTTGAATTACCTCGTTCGGGAAGTAAGCAACAATTGTTCGCGAGAGTTGCTGGAGTTTTGGCTGCACATGACAATGGTTGGGGCAAGGTCAAAAAGAGCCTACGCAGAGGTAAGGCAACACCAGTTGTGCCCAGTCCAAAATCAGTCTCACCCCCTACCGTTGCTTCACCGCCTACTCCTGCCCCATCAATGCCCGATGACGAAGCTGCTGAACTGGCTGCAATGATTCAGGCTTCCATCGATTCAGTGGATGTCGATGAACTTACAGAAGTCCTCGATGAACCTGATGAACCAGCCCCATTGGAACACGAGGGTATTATTGAACCTGAAATCATAGATTCAAATCCAGTTGAATTGACCATTGATGAAGGGACAGGCTCAGCCATCATCGATTTAGAGGCTCGAATCGCAGAAATGCACAGCCATATTCGCGAATTCTTATTGATTAGTCGAGAGCATGATGCAAATGATGTTACCGCATTTGTAGAAGATTTAGGTGAGCAAGGATTCCAAGTTGGACACGCTGTGGTTCGTAATCGGATCATGGATGAAATTACTGAAATGGCCAATAGGCGTGATGCAGAGACCGAAGCCAGTTCCCAAGCCCCCGGATCATGGAGAGAACGGAAGGCACTCCGTCGCTTGGAAGAGTGTCGACCAAGCCTACTCGATTCGTTGGAAGCCATTCTCGATTCTGATGAGAGTGACATTGCATTGGCTAGAGTACGATTTGAAGCTGAGGCAGCAGAAGCTGGACTTGACCTAGACTTACCAGGTATCAGCGGGCGCGTTCATGGCCTGTTTGACCTGCAACTCAGTTTGCGAGAGGCAGAGGAGAATCTCGATCCAGTGACAGCTCGCCGACAGCGGGCAATGGAAGTCCTGTACCGTGGTTCTCAGGATTTATCTGGAGACGCGATGCGAACACTACAACGATTCGAAGAGCAAATCGAAAATTTCGAGCGCATTGTCGAAACATTGGTTCGGCGAGCAGAAGGTGAATTCGGACCTGTCGAACATGCTCTGTTAGTGCGCTTCTTAGAGAGGCGCGGATGGGATGTCGGGCACCCAGAGGTTCGACCCAGAGCAATTGCGGCTGCAGGAGTTCTTGCAGCAGCCATGGGTTACATCGACTCAGAAGACATACCTGGACTCCCAACCTCCATTTCCCTAGATCCCGACAAGGTCTCAGATGTTGTTGATTCACTCCGTGGTTTGCTCGTAGATATGGGTCGCAGTGCCCCAACACTGGACAGCGTTGCACACGGACTTGATGCTGAAGATGCAGAACAAGCTGAAGAAATCAGTAGCATTGGCCGTGTTCGAGGAAAGTTGGATCAGGCTGATGAGTTGTTGAGCCGGCTTTCTCGTGGAAATGATGCTGAAGCCGGAGAATAAACTTCCAAAGGTGCGCAACAATGTTTGCAATCATCAGGGCTTTATTGGCTCGATTCAAAGGAAAATGGGGTGAAATCAGCCCTGAGTTCCGATTGTTACTTTATGTGGAAATGGGATTTTATTGTCTGTTAGCGTTTGTAGTATTGATTTGGCAACCAGATTTTCTCTGAAGCGAAAATCAACGGTTTGAGGAATAGTAGGACTGGAAGACCTTCGTGACCTGTTCAATGCTACGGATTCCTTGTGCTTGTAAATCGAGCAAGATTTGCTCTCGCTGCTGGACATGTGTTTCAAAGTCAGAGGGACGGATGCCTGCAGATGCACAAAGCGTTTCACGGAATTTACTGGGAACGCCCGTCTCGACAATTGCATCTGGGGCAGGTTCATACTTCCAGATTGGATTCAGGCGAGGTTTGTTCCCTTCCATTCCTGAGATTTCTGCAACCTCAGTAATTCTTCGCAAGGTTTTGCCTCCGCGGTGAACACGACTCTGCATAATGATCAGATCCAAACCAGTCAACATGATGGGAGGGACATTCATTGGAGCGCTGGTCAGTCTTGTGACAGTCTCTGATGCGGTGTTGGAGTGAAGGCTACCACACGAACCATCGTGCCCTGTGTTCATCGCAGTGAGCAATGTTGCAGCTTCAGGGCCACGGACTTCACCGACAATAATCCGGTCTGGGCGCATTCTAAGGCTAGACTTCAAACAATCATCCATCGATACGGTTGATGTCCCATCTGGACGTTCTTGACGCGTTTCCATTCGCAGCCAGTGATCGTGATAAACTTGCAATTCAGCAGTATCTTCTACTGTCAACAAACGCTTGTCCCAAGGAATAAACATACCTAGGCAATTCAGAGTGGTCGTTTTACCGGAACCAGTACCACCAGCGATGACAAAATTTGCTGGACGGGCGTTCAGGCCTTCAACCCAAACCCACATCATTGCAGCCAAGCGACTGTTGATTGTACCCCAATTCATCAAGTCAATAATGGTGATTGGATCTTCACGGAATTTACGAATTGTGAGGGTGGGGCCATCCGGGGAAATGGGTGGCAATGTCCCATTGACACGGGAACCATCCGGTAGGCGCCCATCGAAAATCGGGACCAAGCCAGGTCCATTCCCAAGAGGAACATTGGTGAAAGCTGCGATATTCTTAGCCACCTGAATGCCTTCGTCATCATTCATCCAAATATTGGTTCGGCAAATGCCAAAGTCACGATGAGCAACCTTGACACATTGTTCACCTCCGTTGTACATGACTTCCTCAAGTTGATCATCGTCGAGTAACAAAGCCAGCTCTCCATATGCATTGTTTGGAGCCTGACCATCGTAGTGATACATTGGACTGGGGTGCCCAGGCTCCATGTAAATCGTCACCGGACCATATCGAGCGAGTACTTGTTCTGACATCTTTTCACCTCACGCCATCCCTACCTGAATGGCTTCAAACAAACCAATGTACAGTACGGCAGAGAGTGTAGACCAAAATGGAATCCACCACATCGACTGCTTGGTCCGACCGAGCATTCTTCCAGAAACGACGACACTGAGAGCGGCTGAAGCCATGAGGTATGGGACCATCACTGCGTGGATGTGGCCCCAGAAAGCCCCGACTGCTGCGAGGCCGAAAACTGCGAACATGAATCCCATGACGCCGGGAAGTAGTAAGCACATGAGCATCAGTAGAAGCAACGACTGACCTGACATCTCACTCTCACGAGTGTTGATGAGTTTGTTGAGACGATCATACTCAATTGACATCGAGTTGGTAATTTCTCCGAGGGGAGCATCCTGCTCGACAGCTGTGGAAAGTAAATTGACGACTCGCTGGATTAAGACACTACGGCTGTTAATTGCATACTCTGCCAAAGCGGCATCAAATGATGTGGAACGGGAACGCTCGATTGCCTGAGACAGTAATTTCCCCGTTTCGTCCGTTCGTGTGCGCGACAATTCCGTCAAGGCCTGTTGCAATCCGAGTCCGGCACCGATGCTTGATGAAATCGATTCCAAGACTTCTGGTAGTGCCTCTTCGAGTTGTCTTCTCCGTCGGCGTTCAAAGTACCCAGGGACGGCTCCAGCAAGACAAGGGAGTGTGATTGGAATCATCAAAATGAGGAATATACTCACCCCAACTAGTTCGTAAAAATCCCAGAGAATTTGCATCAGATCACCCCTGGATCACTCGAATGAGCACGGTAGCCGATTAGAGTCATCATCACCACAGTCAAAAATAACGCGGGGCCAAAACACCCCGCCGCAGCGGCAACGCTCGCCATTCCAGGAATGCCACTGGTCATGAGACCAGGTGCAATGACTGGAATCATCGCTGCAATACCGAAAATAATTGGAGATAACATACCAAATGTCAGCAAAATAGTTGGCAATCCGGAGAGTTTCTCGATGTAACCTGCGAGTTTATCGTTTCTCTCTTCCTCTTCTCGCTCCGATTGTTGTTGAAGAGCCCGTAGCAAATCAGTGTCACTGGTGACATTTGTTCTCAATGTGTTTAGGAACCTCGAATAAGCCTTGGTTGAAGCATCTCGACTTAGTTTAGCAAGTTCTTGTTCCAATTGAGAACCTCTCTGAAGATTTTTTATCACCTCTTTGAAGTCTCTAGAAATAGCGCCGTAACCACCGCGTCCAATCATTTGCAATGCTGATTCAAGTCCGATGCCTGATCCCAGCAGGACCATTACAGCCCGCATCGCATAGAGGAGGTCTGCCGACTCCTCTTGGTTGGTGGCCACTAAATCACGTCCTCTATGAGTTCGAATGAATAAGCACCATCATCTCCGTCGTATTCTAAACGATGGAATGCTACTTTAATTTCAGATTCTGTAAAGGGGTCTAGAAGCCAAACTTCAGCACTTCGAAAAATGCCCAAGACCTCTCGATATCCAGAGATTCCGAGGTGCCCACGCATTGTGTAAACAGCAGACTCCGCACCTTCATCGACCAAATCATCGCCCTCACCTCCACGTTTGACTTCGCGGGTAATTCGGCGGCGAATATTGACTGAAATTTTGCAATTATCGAACTGTAACCAGTCTCCTTCGAATCCCCGAAGAAACACTGTACCTGCCTGTGCCAAAGCAACCCCTCAACCTTCCAACACCATAGGATGACCTTCAAACTAGCGGGAGAAAGCCGTCGACGGACTTACATTGGTTTGAACCAACCAAATCGAGGTTCCATGATTTCGCACTTATCGTCCCGTAGGCCATAAATGGTATCCTCAATGGCATCTTCATCAGTAAACCCACGTTGTGCGCAGTGCTTCATTATTGAATCATAATCGATACCTTCCGCACCGGAGTGCTGTACGATGATTTCGAGAACTGTGGTTTCAATATCGCCTCCCGTAGTTGGAGTTGGCACTGATTCATCAGATACGTCTTGGGCTTCTGAAACTGGGCCTTTTTCTTGTGGTTCGTTGCCATCCTCTGATGCATCGATAGCTTCATGCTCCTCAAACGAAACCACACGCCCTTCTGCAGCACTCAAGGCCTGGAGCACACCAACTTTGTATCCCTCTGAATCCCACTCACCATAGTGATTCATGGCCAATCCAAGCCCGTCAATCAAGTCTTTTGGTACGCCTGCATCACGTAGACTATTTGCATCCGTATTTTCGGCTGATTGGGCCTTGTTTAGAGCATCGATTCTTCGCATGGTATGGTGGGCTGTTTCGACCAACCAATTTGCGTATGTTTCGCGGTCGATGATGGCGTAATCCTCCATCTGCATTCTGCATCTGAATCCACCATCTTCGGTAGTGTAATGATTGGATTTACCGATACATGCCATCAAAAAGCGATCGCCACCTTCGAATTTAGCAACCAGCTCCTCCATCTCAATGTGCAACTCTGGACGGAACGAACCGACACTCCACAGGTGTAACCCGGTGGGGTCTCGAACCGCACCGCTAAACATGGTCCCACGCTCAGTCTCTCGCTTCTCAAGACGCTCAATCACACCTGCAACATACATTCTGTTGACTTTCGCACCCAATTTGGTTACCACGAACCGAGGATCATACTCCCCTTGGCCACCATCAGGTAGACTGGATTCATAGAATTCACGAGCAAACAGCCGAATCGCAGTTTGCCGACGACCACGAGGTTGATTGGAAATCATACAAACACCCCCCACTGCTCTCGAACCACATTTGCAGATTCTGCCAATTCGGATTCTGCCATTTTGAAATTGTCAGCCATTAGTAAAGCACCTTGAGCATCGATCATCGCCCTACCGGTGAAAGTGTATTTTCGTCCAAGCATCTTGCTCCTCAGATCGGCCAAGAAGGACTCACCTTGATCTGATTTGCAGGCAGCCTTCACATCATCCATACTCATTTCCAAAAAATCTTCAGCAGACGCGCGGGCCAAGATGATTGCACCATTTGAGATACCATCATCAAGAATGAGTCGCAATCGTAAATCTTCGATTCCAACTTGTGGACCTTGTGAGTTACAGGCAGGATTCATGCAAGCACCATCTCGCATCGCTCTCTTACATTCAGGACATCTTAGAATGATTCCAGAGCCTGTTGCTACAGAAATTACTGTTGCAGTGCTAGAGACTCCACTTCGTGAACCACCACTCAGCAACTCTGTGAAATCAACGTCAACCGCATGGTCGGTTGCATCGATGGCATCCCAAGGGATCGCATCAAGAATCTCCGCTTGATCGGCACGATCGACGGTCAAATCGGGCGTCCCTTGCCAAGACCGAACTCTGATACCGTTAAGCTTCACTGCAACCGGTAATGAATCAGAATCGATCGGCAATTCTGACCAAGCAGTCAACCTGCAGGTGCCCGATGGATCAACTGCGTCACCACCCCATACGGTCTTTTCAGTACCATCTTGACCGGTGAAACTTCGACTTGCCCAAGAAGTAAGTTGGACGATAATCGACACATCTGCCGAGCCGTCTCGAAGTTGGCCAATTTGTAGAACAGATGATGATTGTAAATCTTCCAAACTTGCAAATGCATTGTCGTGATAGACTTCGACCTTGGTACGATCACCAATATTCAACTCGGGGGTGTCTCTGAATCGTCGGATGGCTGCACCTTCGATTCTCACAAGCGTGCCTATAGGGTGGTCAAAGTTACCAAAGCAGGCGAAACCGATGGTTCCGGTGTCATCTGCAAGGCGTCCTTTCACCATGTCCAATGTACCACTGCCATCCTTTTTGTTCACGGTCATTTCTCGCTTTGATAGAACTCGGGCCACCACAGTTGCAAACCCATCCATGCCCAAAACACGCTCTATTGCGGTGGGTTCGGAAGGGGCTTGTACGACTTTTCTCTCGCTTCCTCGCAAGACTGCGACGCGACTACTTTGATTCACATTCAGGGAAAATTTACCATTCCACTCATTGACAGACACACCCTCAAGACGGACAACACTCCCTGGAGTTAGACTCTCGGCATGGTTGCCCCAGTCCTTGAAATCCCAACGTGTACGTTCTCCACCATCTTCCCATGGATTGTCTTCAATCCACCCAAAAGCAATCTGCTTCTCTTCTCCGCGTACCATCTGCATACGTGGAACATAGGTAACTACCTCGACCTCGATGGTGACATTACTATCATCAGAAGATAAATTGGAAAACCTCTCGACAGATTTAGCGGCTGGTCGAGAAGATATTTTGGGTGCGCCAACTTCCATGCCAGCTTCTTTCTGGAAATGCTCAATCACGCTTCTAAGAGCATGTTTGGGCGGGACAAGGAACTCATCTTTGTAGCGAGTAAATTCCTTGACTATTTCTTCTTCATTTGCTTCTGGTACGGCTTCTTTGACCGCACGAACTTCATTTTCAAACTCTTCTGGGGTAGACATTTCGAGCAACTCCTGTGGAGGGTCAGTAAAAGACCGCGTCCGCACGAGCATGTCCTGCTTTGGCCAAATGGCCAGGGCAGAGAACAATGGTCGATCGTGCAGTTTGGGGAAGACGCGGCACTCCATTACCTCCGGGAAATCTCACCGGGATGCGGGGGTTCTTGAACTATCGCACATTGATGTTGGTAGGAAACAAAGTGGGGCAGAACTTGTTACCAAATGCGCCCTGGGACAAACGTGGCGGAGATGCAATCTTTTCATTTTGGGGGCACTGAAATCCCCCCCGGCACTGGTGTTGAACTATCACTGGAGTTGGGAGACGGGCCCGCTGGAAATCCACGTAGCATCCCCGTATACGTGCTTCATGGTTCCAAACCAGGACCGGTGTTGGGCCTTGTCGCAGGAATTCATGGCGATGAATTGAACGGGGTATCCGTAGTTCACCACCTGATCCATGGAGATGACCATATTGCGAACACTGAGGATGACACGATCAATCGTGAGCAACTTTCGGGGACACTCATCTGTGTACCTGTAGTCAATATTGAAGGCATGCTACTTGAGCAAAGGGGTGCCCCTGACAATCGAGATATCAATCGCTTGTTTCCAGGTAAACAGAGTGGGAATCAATCGCAGAGAATTGCACACGCTTTGTTTGAAGGTGTTGTGAGTCGAGCAGATTATCTCATCGATTTGCATTCAGCGCCTCATTCCAGAACAAATTTACCTCACGTAAGAGCTGATTTTGATAAGAAAGAATGTCTTGAATTAGCCAGGGCATTTGGTACTCAAATCATCCTACATTCTAGTGGACCAAAAGGTTCGTTGAGAAGGGAGGCTTCGACCAAAGGAACTCCAACCATTTTGCTTGAAGCAGGAACCGCCCACCGATTCGAAATGGAAGCAGTGCATTCTGGAATCGAAGGCGTCCTCAATGTCATGGCCCATTTGGGAATGATTGAGAGGAAATCTCGACAACCCGGGTTTCGATTATTGGTGCGCCGTTCCAAGTGGGCTCGAGCTGAAGCGGGTGGATTATTGTACAGTTTAGTTAAACCCGGAGATCATGTCAAGAAGGGACAGAATATCGCACTAATCACCGACCCACTGGGTGCCAAAACGCATACGATTCAAAGCCCGAGAACTGGAGTCATCGTCGGCTTGACCCTCAACCCATTGGTTCGAGCAGGAGACCCTATTGCCAATATCGTCTTGTGCTCCGAGAACAAATGGATGCAGGCTCAAGTGGAACCAGATACCGAAGTGCCAGAGGAAGAATCTGTGGACGATGAAGAGTCTGTGGACGATGCTTGATACATTTGGAATCCGTATTGTGCCCCACGAGTCACACCGAACAGTCAAGAACTCGTTGTTACCGCTTATTGTCCCATGTCCGATGAGGAGGAGGTCGTTGAAGACCAAACCTTCTGGTGGTCGAATTGGATTCGTGTAGAAAATCTGGAACTGATTTTTTCACTGGTCTCGATTGGCATAGTGATCTTTGTCATTCAGGAAGACTTGGTCAACAGTAATCCGACCCTGTTCTGGATATTGGCTTTCCTCGATTTGGCATTGGTCGGCTTTTTTGTAGCGGAATTATCCAAGGATTTGTCCAATACTGAAGATCGCAAGGAATGGTGGAGAGCTCAAAGTTGGGGCATGCTTGGACTCACCCCCGTAATTTTGGCTGCAATTCCCGAAATTAGTGTGATTGTATTGTTCCGGCTGGTCCATTTATCGAAGGTCTATTTCCTAGCGACCAACCTCTTGGGTTTACAGGAAACAAGTGAGGAATCACCGGTACAGGTTCAACTACAGCATTTGATTTTCGTTGTTACCGCCATTGGATTTGCGGGAGGCTTCATCGCCTACTTGTTTGAGCAACATGCGTCACCGACTCAATGTGGAGATACCTGTATTGACACTCTCCCACAAGCGATGTGGTGGGCCATCACAACCGCGACTACGGTAGGATATGGTGACTATGCCCCCGTTACTCCCGGCGGTAGGGTCGTGGCGATTTTCTTGATGTTCACAGGAATTGCACTGTATGGTTTGTTGACTGCAACACTTTCTCAGTTGATTTGGACCAAGGGCCGACAGTATGGCAATAAGGAACTTGGTGAAGTCGATTCAAATGAAATGATTGAACGGTTGGAGAGACTCTCCGATATGCGCCGAGATGGGTGGCTAACTGCAACTGAGTTTCACGATGCCAAAATGAGTGTTTTGACCGGAAAAATGCCAGGGGGTAACAAAGCGAGAGACATTGAGTCTCGCTCACCCATTCCGCGTGATGAACGAAAGTCCAGACGAGATGCGGCGCGCGCCGGATTCCTCAATGAGGAAGAGTAGGCTTGATATTGCTCAAGTCGACGACGTGACATGGAGCAGGTGGTTTTCGGGGTCGTTACCGCTTCCGACAGGGCATCCTCAGGTGAATACGAAGATCTCTCTGGACTTGCGATTGCTGACTTCTTGTATGAGGCGATTGCATCCCCTTTTGTCATCAAACGCAGAATCATTCCAGATGAGCAAGAGACCATTGAATCTACACTAAGCGAACTCGCGGATGTTGGGTGTGCTGTGATCATCACGACTGGTGGTACTGGACCTGCACCACGCGATGTGACTCCAGATGCTACAGAGGCGGTTTGTGACCGGATGTTGCCCGGATTTGGTGAGCAGATGCGAGCGATTTCTCTTCGACATGTACCCACGGCTGTTCTCAGCCGTCAAACTGCAGGTACTCGAGGTAGTTGCTTAATTCTCAATCTCCCAGGAAGTCCTCGTTCGATTCGTGAAATTATCGACGAGATTTGGCCCGCAGTGCCATATTGTGTCGACCTCATTGGTGGACCATACATCGAAACCAACGAGGGTGTCTGGTCTGCATGGCGACCCCCACATGCCCGCCGCGCTATTGAAGAATGAGACCCGAGTCGGCGCAACATGGCCAAGTTCAAGGATACCGAATTAGAATTGACACGAGCAATGAATGAAATGCGTGAAGTTGAGATTCAACTTGACTTTACTCCAAACGCACTTGCAAGTGTATTGTACAAGCAAGGTGACACTGTTGTCCTCGCTTGTTGTACACGTGCGAGGAATCTGCCCCGTTGGTTCCCTCGTGACGCCACAAAAGGATGGGTCAATGCAGAATACAGCCTACTCCCGGGTTCGACCGATTCTCGATTTCAGCGTGAACGAAGAGGAGCAAAGGGTCGCACCTACGAAATCGAGCGGTTGATTGCACGCAGTTTGAGAGCAGGGATTGATTTGGAAGCCTTGGGACCTCACAGTCTTACTGTAGATTGCGACATTCTCAATGCAGATGGAGGCACTCGCTGTGCTTCGATTACTGCAGCCACCATCGCTCTCAGATTGGGTGTTCGTCGATTGATTGAGCAGGGATTGTGCTTGCCGGCTGCCGACCGGAAACCCGCAGATGCGGGGCGTGAATGGGAGCCTCGTGAATTAAGTTCAGATGAGAAGTCTGCGCACGAAGCTGCTGTATTGCCTGTCGATGTTGCGGCGATTAGTGTTGGACTGATTGGTGAAGACGTCTATCTTGATTTGGATTACATTCTTGATTCAAACGCAGATGTAGACATGAACGTCATCGGCACCAGCGATGGAATGTTGGTTGAAGTCCAAGGAACCGGGGAAGAAGCCACCTATTCTCGGGCTCAAATGGATGCATTGATGGACATGGCCGAGATTGGATTGGGTAAACTCCATCAACTACAGCAAGATGCTCTACAAGGGCAAAATTGAGCAGGCCAAAGGTTCTTCTCAGATATTGTAGTGTGCGTGATATGCGACTGAAAGGCCAATTGATTCTACTGATTCTTTTGGTTGCTCTCATCCCCTGTAATCCTAGTGCTGAGGCCCAAATTCACCCCGAGGTAAGTATCACCTGTAGTCCGACCAGTATCATGATTGATGTCGCCCCAGGGGATACGAGAACTGGAAGCACAACTTGCACTGCTGAAAACCCTACAGTCTATGTTGAACAGGTTGATCTTTCACTGACTTCAGGTGGATTGGCGAATTCAGGACCTTCTTCAATTACTGTGCCAGCAGGAGGAACGACCGATTTTGAACTTACATTTCGAGGAGAGAGCCAGATGCCTGAAGGACAGCGTATGGCGACATTGTCTTATGTTGTGAACACAGCAAATGGAGTCCCTTGCCCGACATGTCAAAATGAAGAAGTCAACATGATCATCGTAATCAGACAATTTGCCATGTTCAGAGTGGAAGTTGAATTACCCCCGGTCAATGTCGAAGTCGGTTGTTCAAATTATATCGAATTCAAAGTGTATAATGATGGAAATGCAATGGACCAATTTAATTTCAGATTGGCAAACTTGGACGGTTTAATTCAAGATGGGTGGAAAGTTGAAATTCCAAGTGTAAGTTTGTGGATAGATAGTCGTGCGCCTCCAGAAAGGTTCAGGGCGATGATCGAATGCCCCCAAGATTTGGAAGAAGAACCTGATTGGAGCGAAGAAACCGCCATCATGAAACATGAAGTATACACAAATGGGACAATCAAGAGTTTCTTTGAATTTGAGTTTACAATCCAAAGTGAATTTGCCAGCCGGTATGGTGGAACAGTGATTGGTGACAATCCCTTTGAATCCAAAATCAGCATTGAAGTATCCGATCACCCTGATGATTCAGGGGCAATCAGTTCCCTACCCTCGTTGAATATACTGCTAACCATCTGTGCAATGTTCGGCGCATCTATTGTGGTGAATCGAGAGGAATGATGGTGCGGTGGGCCGGGCTTGAACCGGCGACTTCCAGATCTTCAGTCTGGCACTCTCCCAGCTGAGTTACCACCGCAGGGAACTGCGCCACCAGCCTCGCATTATCAACCCTTTCGGGTGCTAAATGAGTGACTCAAAAGAGGTCGTCGTCATCTTCTTCGGAATCCAAAATCATCGGCTCATCGGCCTTTTTGGTAGATTTCTTCGCCGCAGGCTTGCTCTCTTTCTTAGCGGCGGGCGATGGTGCTGGTGCTGGCTTACCTTGCTCTGCAGCTTCTCGCTTGGCTTTCTCTTCGGCTTCGCGAGCTGCCAACTCCTCGGGGTCCATACCTTGGGCCACAGCGAGCTTGTTGCGTCGGTCATCACGTGCCTGCTTCTCAAAGAGGCGATGCTGAGCCCGTTCGCATTGCTGTAACATGAACATGGCATCGTGCTCAAGCAAAGGTGAATCAGAAATCATGGTGATGTCGAGCCAGTCGCCATCTTCTGCAAGGAACTCAGCAAGAGGTTCAAACTTCAAATCCGACTTCTTGATTTGAGTGTAGTGCAAAGCATTGCCCATACGGTGCTCAATTCCGCTGAAATGGCAATAGAATGTCTTTCCACCGATGGTTTCTCGAACCAGATCAAACAATTCACCAAAATCTTCACTGGTTCGTAGACGACCATGCCCGCGGGCGTGAATGTGTGCCAAATTCAGCACTGGAACTGTACCTTCAACGTGATTGGTGACCTCGAGGACTTCCTCTAAACTACCCCAAAGTTCCTGGCGACCACTGGTTTCAACACCGATTAGAGTGGGTGTATTGTCAATGACCCAAGGGAATGCAGCATAATCCTCACTCTCCTCCTCATTGTTCCAAATCTCAGCGCAACGATCAACAACTCCGGCCATAACGTTAGCAACTTGCTCATTTGCATCCTTGCCACGGTTGAATTCACCGTACGGACCAACGTGGTATGTGATGTGACGAGCATTGACAACTTTCGCCGCTTGCAAACTCGCCTCCATCTTGGACAAGGTTCGACTACGTTCACGCTTGTCTCCCAATAGTTCAGCATAGTATGGGCCGTGAAGGTTCATTTCGAATCCAGTCTTCCAGGATAAGATTCCTGCTTGCCAATATTGATCGAAATGATGTGGGGCTACTGTACGTACAGTTTGAATTTCCATTGTCTCTAAACCGAGTGCAGTGATATCATCCATGCCTTCAACAATGGTTCGTCCTTTACAGGACAAAGGAACGCCGGCAGGTCCTAGTTTTAGTGGCATATTCTCCCCCCGACCTCTCGGCCGAAACGTTCTATCTTCAAAAGGATGTGCGGATGCATTCTCCTATGAATCCCTAACGTGCACCACTTAGTAACCTCCGTGTCTAATCAATATTCGGAACTTGAGACCGACAAATTAACCCGATTTAGCCAACGCGCCCGATACATGCTAGCAAATGGGCATGCTGGAAACAGGACGAGGTGGTTGCTCGCCATCGGACTGTGTCTGATTCTGCTTTTGCCCAGTGGTATGAGTGCCACCTTGGTTCCAACCGATTACTCCACCGATGTCAAACCTGTGAATTTCTACAGTGCCAATGGTTCGGATGTCAATCAAGAACATCCAGAATGGGGTCAAGCCGGCACACTACTGGGTCGAGTTGCCAACTCATCACATGACCCTAATGCGAACTGGATGGGGTTGGCTGATTTGCCAAATCCAAGAAATATCAGCAATATTGTTTGCGCTCAACCGAGTGCGATTTTAGATGAACGTGGCCTATCCGATTTCAATTGGTTGTGGGGGCAGTTCATCACTCACGAGATAGATTTCACATTAACACAAAATGGTCGAGTCGGTGGAACCGCAGCTCCTGAACAAGCCAACATTCAGATCGCTGAGGATGACCCAGTAATGGGAGCCCCAGGTGGGTCCCAACTCAGGTTCTTCCGTTCACTCTACGTGAACATGACTGATGAGCAAGGTGTTCAAACACGAGAGCACCCGAATTCGATTACAACTTGGATTGATGGAAGTTCAGTTTACGGCTCCTCTGTAGAAACTTCAAATTGGCTACGAACCTTTGAGAATGGTAAACTCAAAGTCAGCCCCAATCCATGGGGTGATTTACTTCCAGTCGCCCAAGACGATGACCAAACCGCGCCTCCAATGTCATTCGTTGGATTCAGTGCTGATGCTCGATTCATTGCGGGAGATTCCCGAGCCAACGAGCATATCGCATTGATGGCCTTGCACGTCCTGTTCATTCGTGAACACAATCGACTGGCAGAAGACATTGCGGAACGAAATCCAAATTGGAGTGATGAAGATATTTTCCAATTGGCAAGGAAACTTGTTGCAGCTCAAATTCAAGCAATAACTTACGAAGAATTCCTACCGAGTTTAGGGGTCACGCTCGCTCCATATTCGGGATATAACTCCGCGATCAATCCGGAAGTCACCAGCTCATTTGCCACGGTTGCCTTCCGAATGGGACATTCGCAAACAGGCGATGTATTCCTCAGGCTCGATGAGAGTCGCGAACCAATTGAGAATGGAGTCATGGACTTGTTTGATGGATTCTGGACGACAAGACCCGTTACAGAAGAGGGAGGAATTGCTCCGATTCTGCGAGGTGTGGCTGCCCAAACCCAAGCAGCAAACGACATCTACTATGGGGAGGACCTGAGAAACCATTTGTTCGGAATGCCTGGTGCGGGCGGGATGGATTTGTGTGCAATCGACATTCAGCGAGGTCGAGATCATGGTGTGCCGTACTACGGCGAGCTCCGGGCCGCATTCGAATTAGACGATATCACCAATTACAGCGACATTACGAGCGACGCTGAAGTTGCCAGTCGTCTCTCAATTGCGTATGGTGACCAAGACCCTGGCCACATCGACCCTTACATCGGGATGTTGGCTGAAGATCACTTGCCTGATTCTGCGTTGGGAGAAACCATGGATGCCGTCATCCGTGACCAATTCTTACGGTTGCGTGATGGAGACCCCCTGTATTACGAAAACGATCCTGAACTGGAGGGTGTCGATCAAAATCTCTCTGAGACACGACTCTCCCATGTCATCCTACGAAATACTGAGATTCAATCTATCCAATGCAATGTGTTCTTTGCTGAAACCGATTTGAATGACATGGACTGTTATTTACCCAAAGACACCATACTCCCTGAGATTGAAACTGAGAATGAATCAGACCTAGAATCAGTCGTTCTTGGATTGATTGGACTGGCGATTCTAGGCCTGCTAATCATTGGGTTCGTGGGGGCTTCTTCCAAATCAGTTGAAGAAGAATAAGTATCATCAGAATGAGAATGAAAGCGGAGTAATCGTTAGCCTCTGGAGGAAGTTCCTCCATGACGGTTAGTTCTGAATTGAATTGCACACCCTCAACGCTCTGGATGTACCCTGTTGACCACTTTACCTTGACTTCAACAATAGACTGGCCCCCGAGTCCAAAATGGACACTGGGGTCACTACT
>Ga0163179_10001043_pt1 | contig 19860 bp, 10 predicted proteins | sample AtlANTMetagenome_FD_109643 | JGI IMG/M metagenome (GOLD analysis project Ga0163179, IMG submission 109643) | Marine eukaryotic phytoplankton communities from the Atlantic Ocean - Atlantic ANT 2 Metagenome | ecosystem: Environmental > Aquatic > Marine > Oceanic | place: North Atlantic Ocean... | reverse complement strand
TTTGAATCAGACGGTGAAAATGTAGGTAAAGCAATATTCAAATTCGGTGGAATGATATTTAAAGCAGGTTCCTATGTTGCAGGTACATTAGTAGGTTATGCAACATACATAGGTAACACTATGTTAGGAGCAGGTGATAGTTTAAATGAATTAGCCGCAACTGGTGTTGGCTTTAATACAACATTCCAAGGATTTAGTGATAGTGCAGGACTTGGTGTAAGTGCATTAAGTGGACTTACAGGTGGATTCAAGCAAAGTGCGGCACTTATAGGTCAATATGCAAATGTTGTTGCTGTTGGTGGTATAGGTAGATTTGCAAGTCAAATGGAATATGCGGCGGCTATATCACAAGACTTGGGTATGGCAATGGAAGATAGCATGGAGCAATTTGGTGATGCTATCGCAAACAGGCAGAAATTATTAAACATTGGCAACGTAAGCCAATCAAGAATGAACCAACAGGTTCGAATGACAATCAAATCTCAAATGGCATATTCTACAGCACTTGGTGTTAGTACAGAAGAATTAAGAGCATTTGTAGATAGTTTGATACAAGACAATGGATTATTAACAGCATCATTATTGCAATTTAGCGACACAGTTAGAAGTGATGTTGTTGCAGGTATAGAAACATTTGCCAGCGGAATGGCGGCAATGGGTGGTAAAGCAGGACAAGATATTGCGGCGGCATTTTTAGAAGCCGGTTCTGCAGGTGCTATTGGTATGTCGGATGCGGCAGTTGGCTTTGCTACAGCATTGCCTAGTTTAGCAGGACCAATGAATGAGTTCACAGAGGCTATGCGTAATGGTACACTGACTCAGAAACAAGCACAAGAAATGACAACAACAGTTACCAAGTCATTGGGTAACTTGTCAGCATCAGAAAAACAACGTATATTCTTAATGGCGAGAACAGGTGACCAAGCGGCACAAACAATGGCAAACGCAATCACTCAATTCGAACAGAGTGAAGAAAAGATAGATGAAATTAATAATATGTTTGGAACAGCATTTGATATGGATGCAGTACAAACAGGTACAAACAGATTTAATAAAATAATTACACAAGTTTCAGGAGGGTTTTCAAATGCCTTCTACAGTTTATTTGCAAATCCAGAAGTAGCAGGTGCCCTTGAAGATGGCATGAAGGAAATATTTGGTATATTTGGAATAGGCATGGACGAAATTGGCGGCAAGGCAATGGACTCCGCAAAAATGGTTGAGCAATTTATACCTGCTATAAAAAGTTTTGTATCAGCAGTTGTTGATGTTGCAAAAGACATAGCAGGATTTTTTGCACAATTCCAAACAGATGATGGATTTGACTTTGGTGCAATGTTTGAAGGTCTTGTAGGTAAAGCCACTGGATTACTATTTTCAGCAATAGGATTATTCATAAAAGCATGGTTAGGTTTAACAGTAGCAAAATATATTGCAACAGCATACATAATGCCAGCCGCAAAGGCTTATGCTTCACAGTTTATGGGTAGTGCTATGGAGTTCGGAAAGAACATATTTGCAAAATATGGACCTGTAGTAAAAGGAGTAGCCGTAAATGCATTAAATTATTCAAAAAACATGTTTGCGAAATATGGTCCTATAGTTAAAAACTTAGCCATGAATGCAATGAACTACACCAAAAACATGTTTGCCCAAGGTGCCACAGCAGGTAAAAACATTCTTAATAATGCTATACAATTTGCTAAAGCAAATTTCCCAATGGCTCAGGCTAAAGGCATAGCATCTAAAATAAGTGGATATGCAAGTGTGTTTGGACAAGCAATATTCAGTAAGTCTAAAGATGTAGCAAGTAAAGTTGCAACTATGGCATCTGGATTTATGAGCAAGATTATGTCAAGTGGGGCACCAAATGCCGTTGGCAAAATGGCTTCATCAGCCGGTGGTATGTTAGGCGGACTTAAAGACAAAGCCGCAGGCATGATGCCAACAGGACTTAAAGAAAAAGCAGGTGGCATAGGCAAAAAACTTTCAGGTATGATGGGCGGTGATTCTAAAGCCGCAGACAAGATGACAATGCCTATGGGCAAAAGTGGTGGCTTCTTAGGTAGTATTGCAAATGCTGTTAAGAAGTTCGGCGATAACAAAGTATTAAAAGGAGCGGCGGCTATTGCATTGTTAGGTGCTTCTGTTGGTTTAGCAGGAGTTGGACTTAAACAATTCAATGAAGTTGACTTTGCGGCAATTATCAAAGGCACAATAGCACTAGGTGGATTAGCGGCATTGGCTAATGTGTTAGGCAAAGGCTCAACAGCAATGATTAAAGGTGCGGCGGCAGTAGCCATATTAGGTGCTTCAATTATACCATTAGCATTTGGACTTAACATTATGAAAGGTGTTGGGTTTGAAACAGTTGCAGTATTGGCAGGCTCACTGATATCAATTGGTTTAGCAGGTGCAGTACTAGGTCCTATATTATCAATATTGTTACCAGGTGCTGTAGCAATAGCGGCATTGGGTGCCTCTATTGTACCATTAGCATTTGCACTAAACATGATGAAAGATGTAGGCATAGAAACTGTCGCAGTATTGGCAGGTTCATTGATAACATTAGGTGTAGCGGCGGCTAGTATGGGATTTGCATTACCATTTATATTACTAGGCTCAATAGCCATTGCGGCATTAGGTGCCGCATTAATACCATTTGCCATTGGTGCAATGATATTTGGTAAAGCAATGGGACCGTTAGCAGAAGGATTAAAAGCAATAGGTGATTTACCAATGATGGATGTAGTAGGTAGCCTACTCGCATTGGGTGGAACAATGACTATGCTTGTACTTGCAATACCAGGAATGATTTTATCAGGTGTTGCATTAGCGGCTCTAGGTGTTGCATTGATGCCATTGGGTATATTTGGCAGTATGGCAAATGCAGGATTAGAAGGTCTTGCAGAAAAACTTTTATTGTTAGGTCAAGTAAATTACGCAAACTTATTATTGGCGGCACCTGCCTTGTTAAGTTTAGGTGCAGGCATGATGGCATTAAGTGCCGGTGGTCTAATAAGTGGATTATTAGACGGATTAGGAAAACTATTTGGTAGTGAATCACCTTTTGACAAACTAGCCAAAATAGGAGATAGTGCTAAAGACATTAACAAGATGGCAGACACCATGAAAAACATGGGTGGCACACTGGCAACATTTGAAGATGCATTGTCCTCACTTAATGCAGAAGCAATAGCAAGAAAATTCTTAATGATTGGTGCAAGTATAGACAAGATGAGAATGTCTGTAGAAAACTTAGGTGCAGGTTCTATAGCAAAATTAATGTTATTGAAAGCATTTGCTCCTACACCAGTACAAGCACCTCAACCAGTACAACAAGATGGCATGGCAGGTTCTTTAGCAGGAATAGGTTCAACACCTATTTCAGCAGACCAAGTACCAACTACCAATATGGTTGGACCAGAAATTCCGGCAGGCCCAATTACATCACCAAAACCAAGCATATTGGATGAGATGAAAGATGGTGCTAAACAGGTAGGTACAGAAGCCGGAGAAGCAGTAGAAATGCTACTTGCAGAGATCAGAGACCTACAAAGCGAAAACAACAGATTGCTCAAAAAAGAAACTAAAGCAATTGGTGAATTAGACTTATAGAAATAATCCAATTCCGTTTTAGTTGACATAGATCCAAGAAAGTGATAAATATACACATATAAAGAGAGATTTTATGGCAACTTGGCGAAAATATTTTAACAGTTCTAATTCCGGTTTACCTGCAAACGTTACAGGTCAAAACACGGATGGATATAGCACAACCCATACTAGGTATAGCAGTTGGTTACCAGAAGTTTATGCTGGTTCTCCAAACAGATTAATGCGTTATGTACAGTATGACCAAATGGATAATGATTTAGAAATCAATGCGGCACTAGATATTCTCGCAGAATTTTCTACACAAGACGACGACACAACAGAACAACCATTCACTTTTTCATTTAATGAAGACCCAAGTGAAACTGAAATGAAAATTTTAAGTAAAACACTAGAGCAATGGTGTAACTTAAATGACATGAGACGTAGAGCATTTAAAATGTTCCGTAGTACATTAAAATATGGTGACCAATTCTTTATTAGAGACCCTGAAACTTATAAACTATATTGGACAGATCCAGCAAATATAGAAAAAGTTGTTGTAAATGAAAGTAAAGGTAAAAAGATTGAAACATATTTTATCAAAAACCTTGAAGCAAACTTTGAACAATTAGCGGCAACATCACCAGCGGCAATACATACCAGACCATATGGTGCTGGTGGAGGAATGTTAGCAGGTGGTAATATTGGTGCCCAAGCAGGAAACTACAAATTACAAAACGATCCTAGTCAAGGAGCAAGTCAAGGCATGCCTGTAGATGCACAACATGTGGTGCATGTAAGTTTAACAGAAGGTATGGATCATAACTGGCCCTTTGGTATTAGCATATTAGAGCCAGTATTTAAAGTTTTCAAACAAAAAGAATTATTAGAAGATTCAATTATTATTTACAGAGTGCATAGAGCACCTGAAAGACGTGTGTTCTTTATTGATGTTGGTAACATGCCACCACATAAAGCACAACAATATTTAGAAAAAATAAAATACGAAGTACAACAAAAACGTGTTCCTAATAAAAATAAAGATGGAGCAAACGTGGCAGACGCCGCTTACAATCCAATGAGTATGTTAGAAGATTATTTCTTTGCTCAAACGGCAGATGGTAGAGGTTCAAAAGTAGACACACTACCAGGCGGTACTAACTTAGGTGAAATTGATGACCTTAAATACTTTAACAACAAATTGTTAAGAGGTTTAAGAGTACCAAGTTCTTACTTACCTACTGGACCAGATGATGGAACAGCACAATACAATGATGGTAAAGTAGGAGTTGCATATATTCAAGAACATCAGTTTGCAAAATATTGTCAACGTTTACAAAAACAAATTATTAGAAACTTAGATAGAGAATTTAAAATGTACCTTAATTATAAAGGTATAGAAATTGATAATAGTACATTTAACTTAGACTTTAGTGAACCACAAAACTTTAGCAGTTACAGAGAATTAGACTTAGATACACAACGAGCAACGTTGTTTACTAGTTTAGAAGCAGTTCCGTATTTAAGTCAACAGTTCAAGTTGAAAAAATACTTAGGTTTAAGTGAAGAAGAAATGAAAGACAACGAGCATTATTGGAAACAAGAAAACAAATATAATACAAATAATGCAGGTGTCGAAGAATTAGGTCTACGAAACGTAGGTGTAAGACCTGGACCAAGTGGAGACTTGGACTTAGACAGTCCAGTAGATGACATTCCGGATCCTTCAGAAGAAGTAGTAACTCCAGATGTGAATACAATGTCACCTGAAGCACCAGGCACAGGAGAACAAATATAATGAGACTTGACGAATTTTACAATCCGCAAAATGATAGGTCTGCCAAAAGAGATATAGATGATACTCGTAAGACTAAACTTACTTTAGAAACTTTAAACAAATTACGCAAGTATAGAGAATTAAAGAAACAGGAAAATATCGAACAGGCAGAATTTGCATCTATCATGTATGCCAAACAACAACAGGCTGATACTGGCGGCTTTTAATGAAAATCGCAGTATGCGGTTGCAGTTGGAGTTGTCGTGATATCAATATGCCAGATATCGAGTTTGGCAAACTAATTTCCGATTATTATAACGCAGAATATATTAACTTGGCTAAACCAGCCTGTAGCAATTCTGGTATTGCTATGCAGGTGGATTATCTTATAGACCAAGATATAAAGCCAGACTTAGTTATTATAAATGCTACAACAGTTACAAGAACAGAACTTAAACTATTAAACGACAAACGTTTTGATCCTACTAAAAGTTGGGATAACGTTGACTATAATATGTTACAAGGCGAGAAGTTTAGAGATGAACATGCACCTGGATATGGCAAAGGATATGACCCTACTATTATAATAGATAGCCTGTCTACTATATTTGGAGAAGATTTAAACAAAAAGTTTGGTGAAGGATATTTTCATGAAAGATACAAAGATGTGTTTTCAGAAAACTCCTATGAAGCATACAAAAAATGGTTTTTATACTTCTTTGATGCTGATTTAGAAAGATATAAACAACATCTTATATTACTTGGTGTCTGCTTAAAACTGCAAAAGAATGCCATAAAATTTATTTTTTGCCCAAATACATTCGATTGGGCAGAGGATACTTTCATAGATAAACAGAAGAAACACACAGAATATCCTGACAACCCTACACCTTGGTTAAAGTATTTAAATGAAGAAAATGTGCTTGATTCAGGTATATCTGAGTCACTACATTTAGCGGATGAAATATATGGCAGTTGGGATAAAAGTCCTGGAATGCATTGTGATAATCATTTATCTGTTGAATCTCATATGGATTTCTCATTTAAGGTCATTTCACACATTAATAAGCATAATATGGCTAAATAAAAGCATACAAAAACCTTTCACATATCACAAAAAGACTCAAAAAAACAGTCAAAAAAGCCTGTTTTAATCACAAAAACACATCTGTTAATAAGTAAACATACATTATATTATGTATATGTCCACGAATGTGTACACTTACAATAACTTATATATTAATATTAGGAGCTCATAATGTCAGAACGCAGTAAACTAGAACAGGTTTTAGAATTCCTACTTGCTGAAGATAACGAGCGTGCCGAAGAGCTACTTCACGAATATGTCGTTGAAACTGCTCGAGCAGAGTACGAACGTATTTTAGATGAAGATGAAGTAGTCGAAGAAGAAAACACTGAAGAAGAAGCAGTTGAAGAATCAGAAGAAACTAACGAAGAAATGAAGAAGAAGTCCAAAAAGGACGACAAGGACATGGACGAGTCAGTAGAATCTGAAGAAGATGCTGTTGAAGAAATGATAGACCAAGCAGACCCAGAAGCAGATTTTGTTTCAGATGTTGAAGAAGCAGATGAAGAAATCAGCATGGACGAGATTGGTGAAGAAGATGGTGAAGAAGAAGGCGAAGAAGGTGACGAAGATTTAGAAGATAAAGTCGATGACTTAGAATCTGAATTAGAAGACCTTAGAGCTGAATTTGAAAAACTACTTTCAGACGAAGACAAAGGCGACGACGAAGAAATGGACATGGAACCAGAAATGGACATGGAAATGGAACCAGAAATGGAAGAAGAGTCAGTCGAATACGATTTAGATGAAGAAGTTGTTGAAGAAGAAGACGACGAAGTTGTTGAAGAAGCAACTAAGTTATCTGATAACGTTGCAGAACCAAAAGGTGGCGACGCTGATAACAACGAATCACCATTAACAAAAAAGCCAGCAGGTACTAAAGTTGAAGGCGCAGGTGACCCTGTAGCAGTCAAAGACGGCGGTGAAGGTAATAAAGGCGAGGCGGCTAAAGCCAACCCAACTACTGATAACATCAAAGTTGAACCTAAAAAGGCTTAATTGAGTTTACTAGGAGTTTTTAACGGTGCGTAAATTATACGAATACTTAGGTCCAGAACAAAGTAACATCCAGATAATGGAAGGTAACGATGGGAAAGACTTATTCATGCAAGGATTGTTCATTCAAGGTGATGTAAAAAACCAGAATGGACGAGTTTATCCAAAGGATGAAATTCAACGTGCTGTTGAAAACGTCACTAATAGACTACAAGGTGGTGAAACTGTGATGGGAGAATTAGACCATCCAGAAGAGTTACAAATTAACTTAGACCGTGTAAGTCATATCATTACAGAAATGCAATGCGATGGCTCAAACGGTTTGGGTAAATTGAAAATTATTGATACACCAATGGGGAATATTGCAAAGGCTTTACTTAAAGCAGGCGCAAAACTTGGAGTATCCAGCAGAGGGAGTGGTAACGTAAACGAAAGCGGTAAAGTTTCCGATTTTGATATCGTTACTGTTGATATAGTCGCCCAACCAAGTGCCCCAGATGCCTATCCAAAGACCATTTATGAGTCTTTGTTTAACATGAGAGGCGGTAGCATGATATATGATATTGCCCAAGACTATACAGAAAACAAAGGTGCAGAAAAGCATCTTAGTAAACAAATCATTAATTTTATTAATGAACTAAAATTGAGGTAGGAGACTACTATGGCAGTAAATTTTAAAGACCTTATCGAGTCTAGCGATATTAACGAAGAAGTTCGTACAAGTATCGTTGAGGCCTGGGAAAGTCGTCTTGCCGAAGCCCGTGAGGAACTTACAGCAGAATTAAGGGAAGAGTTTGCTCAAAGATATGAGCATGACAAAGGCTTAATTGTTGAAGCAGTTGACGGTTTTATCAAAGAAAGAGTTGAGGCAGAAATGCAAGAACTTGCTGAAGATAAACAAAAAGTTGCTGAAGAAAGAGTTACTTACAAAAAGGCTGTTAGCGAACATGCTAAAAAACTAGAAAAATTTGTCGCTGAGCAATTAGCAAAAGAAGTCAAAGAGTTAAGAGCAGATAGAACTAACGTTCAATCACATGTTACTAAACTTGACAACTTCGTTGTTGAACAATTAGCAGGCGAACTTAAAGAGTTCCACGAAGACAAACAAGCACTAGTTGAGCAAAAAGTGAAAATGGTTAGAGAAGGCAAAAAACAACTTGCTGAATCAAAATCAGACTTCATTAAAAAAGCCGCTGACAAAGTTGAAACAGTTGTCAACAAGATTGTAAAAGAGAATGTTGCACAATTTAGAGACGATATCACAGCCGCAAGAGAAAACGATTTCGGTCGTAGAATATTTGAATCATTTGCAAATGAATATCGTTCAAGTTACTTGAATGAATCTTCAGATGTGAAAGATTTAGAAAAACAAATTGCTGAAGTTAAAAAACAACTTGAAGAAAGTAAAGCAGTTGCAGAAGCGAAAGCAGATGAAACTAAACTTACTGAAAGCAAGTTGAGAATAGCAGAAGACAAGTATGCTCGTAAAGAACAACTTGATACTTTGCTTAAACCTTTAGCAAAAGGTAAGAAAGAAATAATGGTAGACCTTCTTGAAAGTGTTAAAACAGAAAACCTAGAGAAGCAATTTAACAAATATCTTCCTAGTGTTTTAGACGGCGAAACACTTAAAGAGGATCGTAAACCATTAACAGAATCAGTGACAAAAGAACACACTGGTAATAAAGATGTTCAGCCTTCAACTGAAGATGAGCAGACGGTCGTCGAAATAGACGAAATCCGTAAATTAGCCGGACTTTCAAATTAGGAGAAACAAAATGGCAGAATTATTTGAAAGCAATTGGTCAGCAACTAAGGATGCACTACTTGAGGGTTTAAGTGGTTCAAGAAAAAGTACACTTGACGTGGTCCTTGAAAATAGCAAAAGATATCTTCAGGAATCATCCACAGCGGGTGCTACACAGGCTGGCAACATTGCAACATTAAATAAAGTAATGTTACCTTTGATTAGAAGGGTTATGCCTTCGGTCATTGCTAACGAACTTGTAGGGGTACAACCTATGAGTGGTCCAGTAGGACAAATTCACACATTGAGAGTGAGATATGCACAAGCGGCGTCAGGCGTTAACCCTGGTGACGAAGCATTATCACCGTTCAAGATTGCAAATTCATACTCAGGTTCACCTGATGCTACAGCGGCTTCAGAAGGAACTGCGGGTAACAAAATGAGTATCCAAATCTTGAAACAAACTGTTGAAGCGAAAACAAGACGTTTAAGTGCTAGATGGACATTTGAGTCAGCTCAAGATGCCGAAGCAATGCACGGACTTGACGTTGAAGCAGAAATCATGCAGGCTCTAGCACAAGAGATCGTTGTAGAGATTGACCAAGAAATTATTGGTTCTCTTAGAACACTCGCTGGAACAGGTACAGCTCTTGATTTTAACAGCATTAGCACAGACTACAAACCAGCATACGTTGGTGACAGACATGCGTTATTGGCTATTGAGATTAACAGAGCGGCAAACAGAATCGCGGCAAGAACAAGACGTGGTGCTGGTAACTATATTGTTGTTTCACCAGAAGCATTAACAATTTTACAATCAGCGTCTACTTCTACTTTTGCTAGAACAACTGAAGGTTCTTTCGAAGCACCTACTAACACAAAACTTGCTGGTGTCCTTAACGGATCTATCAAAGTTTTTGTTGACAGTTATGCGGCTGACGGTACTAAAGTACTTGTTGGTTACAAAGGTTCAAGCGAAACTGATGCACCTGCATTCTATTGCCCATACATTCCATTAATGAGCACAGGCCCAGTTATGGATCCAAGCACATTTGAACCAGTAGTAAGTTTTATGACTAGATATGGTTATATCGAACTTACAAATACTGCTTCATCTCTTGGTAATGCGGCAGACTACGTTGACGCAATTACATTGTCAAACGTTGCATTCCAGTAAGAACTAAGGAACTTACTAGATTTAAAGCACCACCTCCGGGTGGTGCTTTTTTTTGACTTTTTGCCGAAAAAGATAAATACAACATATAAGTTTTAAACATTAGGCGATTAAGGTATATGGGTAACAAAACAAATTTCAATCCAGATGGAAATCTATTTGTAAAGGGCGGAGTATCGTCCACAAGTTTTTTAGACGTAACAGGAAATGCCACATTTGGCGGTGACGTAACAATTACCGGAGCCTTACAAGCCTCCGGCGCCATAACATTTTTAAACGATACGCAAACAGTTAATGTTGCAGACGGTTATGTTATTAACAGCGACAGCGACGTAGGAAATGCTTACTTACAAATAAATTCAGACGTAGGAAACGTTAGACTAGCAGTCAACGGTAACGCACTTACTGTGGGTTATAATGACACTGATAATATTACCCTAAACGCAAATTTAGTAACACTAGATGGTGTTGCTAACATCACAGGAAATTCTACATTATCCAATGCATTAATTACAGACGATTTAGAAGTACAAGATAAAGTAACTGTTGGAGGTAACTTAGATGTTACTATTGGTAGCCTTAACATAGGAACAGGCGCAACGGCTAATGTTTTAACAAACGCAAGATTTACAGGTGTTGCCAATACAGCAGATAAATGGCACACACCAAGAATTATTACAACCACACTAACAGGAGATGTTACTGGTACAGGTAACACTACTATTGATGGTAGTGGAAATATCAGTATTAATATTGGAACAACAACAGTTGAATCAGATGCAGTTGCATTAAGTGATGACACAACAGGTAATTACGTTGCCACCCTAGCAAATACTAGTAATGTATCTGTAGCAAATGGAAATTCAAATGTTGAAGGCGCAGACTACACAATTGATTTAGTTGACTATTCAGGTGCACCTGCAAGTACAACAACATATGGTAATGCAACGCACCATATGGTATTTGATTTAGATACTAAAGGTAGAGTAGGAAATGTTGCTCCAGTATCAGCCAATATTGCAAGTAATCAAATGTATGACTTTACAGAAAGAGTCAGAGCAAATGTTAGTGCTTCAGATGGATTAAATTATAACAGTTCTACAGGCGTATTTGAGGTAGATAGTACAGTAGTTAGGACTAGTGGTGCTCAAAGTATTGCAGGTGTAAAAACATTTAGTGACGATGCTATATTCAGTGGAAACATTACAGTAGGAAACATAGCAGTTGACGGAATTACACTTGGTGATAATGAGAGTATTGTATTAGGTGACGGTAGTGACTTTAAAATACATCACGATGGTGCAGACTCTATTGTAGAAGATTTAGGAACTGGTAGTTTACATTTAAAATCAGACGGTTTAGGTATTAAATTAATTGTAAAACAAGGTGGTACATACTACGATGCCATTCAAGCAACAGCATTAGGAGTTGACCTTAGATATCAAGGAGCCGCTAAATTAACAACAAATGCGGCTGGTATTACAACAACAGGCACAGCAAACATAAATGGTGCATACACATTACCAACAGCAGATGGTGTAGCGGATCAAGTTTTAACAACAGACGGAGCAGGCTCAGTAACATTTGGTAATCCGCATGTTGATTTAACAAGCAATCAAAGTATTGCTGGTGTTAAAACATTTACTAATGATGTGGTAGCAAGTGCAAATGTAGATTTAACAGGTGCTGTAGTAACAGTAGCATTACAAAACAATACTGATGCAACATCGAAAGTTGCTTCTACACAATATGTAGATAACAGAATTAACCAAGTGCTTGGAGATGCTCCAGCGGCACTAGATACATTAGGCGAAATTGCAAACGCATTGATAGATGATGCTAACGTTGGTAACGTTTTAACTGCAGGTATCGCCAATATAGAAGGTAACACAATATTTAAAAATGGTAATGTTGCAATGACAGGAGACCTAGATTTAGGTTCTCAAAATATTATAGCATTAGCAGACCCAACAGGCCCACAACATGGTGCTACAAAAAATTATGTAGATACAACAGTTGTAGCGGCTAACAATGCCTTAAAGGCAAATGTAGATGTAAATAAAGTTGATAAAGATTTTGAATTACAAGGTTCGTATGCATTTATACTAGGTACTAAATTAGCAAACGGTACACTTGTAACAGGTGACGACAGTTCATTAAGTAATCCAAATTCGGCAAACAATGCCATATCATTCTTTAATTCAGATGATACACAAAATATTTTTATAAGAACTAGACAGTTTGACCATAGATATGCTATACTACACCAAGGTGCACAAGGATCAGGTGAGTTAACACTATCACAGGAAAGGTCAGGTAACTTAACAGTAACAGGTGACGTATTATTTCAACGTGGTATTGATGGCAATGCAAATGTAAACGCAGAATTTAATGGTGCAGGTACATTTACGTCAATCAGTAACATGCGACATGTTAAGTCAGCAAATGCCGCCTTTGCCGCAGGACAAAGTTTTAGTTCAAACGTATTAACAAGTTTTTATAAAAATAGTTTTGGTTCACTGGTAGGAAGTAACACAACAGTTTCTGCTACAGTAATTAGTGGTTCAAATCTTTTAGTTTTAACTGGTAATGCAGATACTACAGATACTTATTTAGGTAGTGAAACTACAGGAACATTAAATGCAGTAGCAAGTTATAATGCAGTTGAAGTTGGTGTACCAAGAGCACACTTCCAAAACTTTGGTAAGAGTACAACATTTATTGGAGACTTTGGAAACGTTGCAACATACACTAATGTTTACGACTTAAATTCAAATGCACTTTATACAACAGGAAACAGACCATTAGAAAGATTAACAGTTGATGGTGCTTTAAGTTTAGGTGCTAGACATACACCAGCAAACTTATTAGTTAATGGTACAATTTTCTATGATGGTGTAAACAACAAACTTAAAGGTATTCAAGGTAATACAGTAGTAGACTTAGTTGATGCTACAGTAACAACAATTGATTTAGGTGACGGTAGTGGTGATTATTCATTAGCAACTTTCTCTGGATCAACAAACTTTTTAAGACAACTTAGTGTTGGCACAGGTATTACAAATAGTGTTAATGCCGCAAATGTTATTTCTATATCATTAGACGATGCACATGTAACTAGTGTGGCAAGAAGTGCCCTTAGTTCAGGAAGTGCAAATTTAGGATACAATAATACAACAGGTGTAATTTCTCAAACATTTACAACTGATGATATTACAGAAGGAACAAATCAATATTTTACAAACGAAAGAGTAGACGACAGAGTAGCAAGTTTAATTGTAGGTGGCGCAAATGTTACAGCAACATATGATGATGCCGCAGGTACACTCACACTTGACGCCGACCTAGCAGGTGACATCACAGGTGTTACAGCAGGTGCAGGTTTAACAGGTGGAGGCACAGCAGGTGACGTAACATTAGATGTAGTTGGTGGCACAGGTATTACTGCAAATGCAAACGATATAGAAATTACAAATACAGGTGTAACTGCCGCAACATACGGTACGGCTTCACAAACACCTACATTTACAGTTAATGCACAAGGACAATTAACAGCGGCTAGCCAACAAGCAATTAGTATAACAGCATCACAAGTTAGTGACTTCAACGAAGCATTAGAAGATAGAATAGGTGGTGGATTTGTAGTTGGTGGTGCAAACATCACAGTAACATATGATGACGCCGCAAACTCATTTACAATTGATGCAGATAACGTTGGTGATGTTACAGGTGTTGTTGCTGGATCTGGTTTAACAGGTGGTGGCTCAGCAGGTGATGTTACACTTAATGTTATAGGTGGATATGGTATTACTGCAAGTGCTAATGAAATTACATTAACAAATAGTGAAGTACAAGCACAGGCAAACGTTGCCATAGGTAACAATACTTCAGATAATTTAAGTGAAGGCTCAACTAATTTATATTTTACAGATGAAAGAGTTGATGACAGAGTTAATGCTTTAATAGTAGACGGCGATGGAATAACAAAAACTTATAACGATGGTTCAAACACTTATACTTTAGATGTAGATTCTACAATAATTAGAACTACAGGAAATCAAAGTTTAGCAGGTGTTAAAACTTTCACAGGCAATGTTGATTTAAGTGGAGCAACAGTTCCAGGATTTGATATAAGTGGAGATTTATTAGTAACAGGCAATGCCAATATTGCTTCTTCAGGAGAATTAAAAGTTTCTAATGCATACACATTACCAACATCAGATGGTACTGCAAACCAAGTATTAGCAACTGACGGTGCTGGAGGAATAACCTTTAAAGATGTAACTGCAATTGGTGGTACAGTAACAGGTGTTACAGCAGGTGATGGTCTAACTGGAGGCGGTGTTGCAGGAACAGTAACCCTTAATACAGTAGGCGGATATGGTATTACTGCAAATGCAAACGATATAGAAGTTGCGAATGTAGACATAAGAGGATTGTTTAGTGCCGCTGGAGATTTAAGTTATAATGCATCAACTGGTGTATTTAGTTTTACTAACGATGCAGGTGACATTGAAGGAGTTACAGCAGGTACAGGTTTAACTGGAGGCGGAACTTCAGGCACAGTCACAGTATCTTTAAGTCATTTGGGACTTGAAAGTTTAACAGATCCTAATGATGATAGAATTCTATTTTGGGATGATAGTGCAGGTAGTACTGCATTCCTAGATATGGGAACAGGTTTACAAATAAGTGGAGCAACACAATCGGTAAACTTAGGAGATTTTGATACAGACAATTTAAGCGAAGGTTCTACTAATTTGTATTTTTCAAATACTAGAGTAGAAGCAGTAAGTATTAATAATGTAGTAGAAGATACATCACCACAACTTGGTGGAGACTTAGATGTCAATGGCAATAATATTCTTTATGGTGATAATGAAAAAGCAAAATTTGGTGATGGGCCAGATTTAGAAATATACCATGATGGTAATGACAGTTTTATTACAGACGTTGGTACAGGTAGTATTAAAATACAATCAGGTACAACTTTTATTACAAATGCTAATGGTACAAAAACAGCAATAGCAACAAACTCAGGTGCAGGTCAATCAATATATTACAACAATAATGTTACATTAGAAACAATTGATGGTGGTGCAAAAGTTACAGGTAATTTAGAAGTTACAGGAAACTTTGTAACTGCTGATACAGATAATTTAAGTGAAGGATCAACAAATTTATATTATACTGTAGGTAGAGCAAATACTGCCATAGATGCAAGAGTAACTAAATCATTTATTGATGCATTAAATGTAGATGCAGAGACATTAGATGGAATTGATAGTGCAAGTTTCTTAAGAAGCGATGCGGCAGATTCGCATACACATACAATTACACCAAGTGCAGACAACAGCATTGACTTAGGTAGTAGCAGTAATAGATACAACGAAGTTTATGCAGTTACTTTCCAAGGTACAGCAACTACGGCAAAATATGCGGACTTGGCAGAGAACTATTTAGGAGATAAATCCTATGAGCCAGGTACAGTTGTTGAATTCGGCGGAAGTGCAGAAGTAACGCAAGTAACTAAAGAAGGAACTCCAGCAGTAGCAGGTGTTGTTAGTACAGATCCAGCACATTTAATGAATGCAGGATTAGAAGGAGACAATGTATTAACAGTTGCACTTAGAGGAAGAGTTCCTGTTAAAGTAGTTGGACCTGTTAGAAAAGGTGATGTACTAATTGCAAGTAGTACACCAGGACATGCCAAAGCGGCACCATTCAGAGGATATCAAACTCCAGCCGCAAGTATAGTTGGTAAGGCAATTGCCGAACACAGAGGCATGGGCGAAGGCGTGGTCGAAATCTTAGTTTAAGACACCTATAATTTAAGTAATCCGATAAATACAGTTATAAATGAGGTAGGAATCTCTTTATGACTGCAATGACGATTGCAGACTACAAAACGTAGAACATAAAATAGGAAGAATTAAAATGGCCACAGCAATTCAATGGAGACGTGGAACAACCGCACAACATGGTTCATTTACAGGACTAGTAGGCGAAATCACAGTCGATACAGATTTAGATACCATTAGAGTCCACGATGGTTCAACAGCAGGTGGACACAGGCTAGCAAAATTTTCAGAAATCCAAGCAGGTGATATTACAGGTGTAACAGCCGGTGATGGTTTATCTGGTGGAGGTACATCTGGAGCAGTAAGTTTAGCCTTAGACTTAAACGAATTAACAGCGGCGGCAGTTGATGTAAGTGCAGACAGCATTGCATTAATTGACGGCGGAGATAATAGCAGTAAAAAAGAAAGCATAGCAGACTTAGTAAGTGCAATAGCAGGTTCAGGACTTAGTGCAACAGCCGGTGTATTAGCAATATCAGAAACAGGTGATATTAGTGCCGTAACAGCAGGAAACGGTTTAACAGGCGGCGGTACAACTGGTGCAGTAAGTTTAGCAGTGAACGATGCATTTTTTGATAAAACAGCAGGCGGAACAGGTTTCGGAGCAAACTTAGAACCGGCGGCTAACAATACACATTCACTAGGTAGTGCAACAAGTGTATGGAAAGACGTATATATTGGTCCAGGATCATTATACGTTAATGGAACAAAAGTAATTGAAGACAATTCAGGTACAATTCAATTTAGTGCAAACGCAAACCAAAATGTAGGAATTGTAACTTCAGGTTCAGGTGATGTAGAATTAAACGCAAGTGGTACTGGTGTAATTAACTTACAATCAGGTATTACAGTAGATAGTGGACAAGTATTAACAGGTACAGGTGGTTTGACAATGGGGTCAAACATTAACTTGAACAGTAACTACATTAATAATTTAGGCACACCAAACGCAAGTACAGATGCGGCAACAAAGGCATACGTGGATGCAGTAGACACAGATGCAGTTGCAGAAGGTTCAAATAATTTATATCATACTACTGCAAGAGTAAATTCAGTTTTTGATACTAAATTAGCGGCGGCAGATACAGGAGACTTATCAGAAGGAAGTAACCTTTATCATACAACAGAAAGAGTACAGGATATTGCAGGTGCTCAACTTGCCACTAATGGCTCACACACTGGTATTAGTGCATCTTATGATGACTCAGGTGACGGAGCAATTGATTTAACAGTATCACTAGGAAGTTTTGATACAGACAATTTAAGTGAAGGTTCAACTAACTTATATCATACTACTGCAAGAGGTAGAGCAGTTATAGATGGATATGTAAGTGGTGGGTCAGGTATAGATGTTACATCAGGAGCAGTAGCAGTTGATAGTACAGTAGTTAGAACTACAGGAACACAAACTATTGCAGGTGCTAAAACATTTAGTAATGACATGGTACTATCAGGTAATTTAACTGTAAACGGTTCAACCACAACAGTAAATACTGAAACACTTTTCTTAGAAGATAATATTATTACACTAAATTACGGAACAAGTGGTTCTCCAACAGAAAACGCAGGTTTACAAGTTGACAGAGGATCAGGTGCAGACGTATTTTTTAGATATAATGAATCAGGCGATAAGTGGGAGTTCACAAATGATGGAACTAACTACAAGCCTTTAAATGAAGATACAGATTCATTAACTGAAGGTTCAACTAATTTATATTACACAAACGCAAGAGCAGATGCCAGAATAGCGGCGGCTGATACAGATGCACTTAGTGAAGGATCAAGTAATTTATACTTTACAAATGCTAGAGCCAGAGCGGCAATTAGTGTTAGTGGAGATTTAAGTTATAATTCATCAACAGGTGTAATTAGTTTCACTAATGACGCAGGTGATATTGAAAGTGTTGTTGCTGGCGCAGGTTTAACTGGAGGCGGCACTTCAGGCGATGTTACACTTGATGTTGTAGGCGGATATGGTATTACTGCAAATGCAAATGACATAGAAGTTGCTAACGCAGATGTTAGAGGTTTATTTAGTGCAAGTGGCGACATTTCATATAACAGTAGTACTGGTGTATTCAGTTTCACAAATGATGCAGGAGACATTGAAGGTGTTACTGCTGGAGATGGTTTAACAGGTGGCGGTACTTCAGGTACAGTTACAGTAAACATTGGTGCAGGTGCATTAATTGATGTACAAGCAGACCAAATAGATGTTGACCTTAGTGAATTAACAGACATGACTGCTTCAGTAGATGGTGCGGCAGATGAAATGGTACTTTTAGATAATGGCGCACAAAGACGTAAATTACTTTCAGAAATTGACATTAGTGCATTTAATAATGATGCCGGTTATGCCGTAGGTGATATTACAGCCGTTACAGCAGGATCAGGTTTATCAGGTGGTGGTTCATCAGGTGGTGTTACATTATCACTTGATAATTCAACAGTTAGAGGATTGTTTAGTGCAGGCGGAGACCTAAGTTATAACAGTTCAACTGGTGAATTTACTTTCACTAACGATGCAGGTGACATAGAAAGTGTTACAGCAGGCACTGGTTTAAGTGGCGGTGGTTCAAGTGGTGCAGTAAGTTTAGCACTTAGCCATTTAGGACTTGAAAGTTTATCAGATCCAGATGACGATAGAATTATATTCTGGGATGATAGTGCAGGTAGTACAGCATTCTTAGATGCAGGTACTGGTATAAGCATAAGTGGTACAACATTGTCAGTGAACATGGGTGCATTTGACACTGGTGATTTATCAGAAGGTTCAAGTTTATATTATACAGTTGCTAGAGCAAACTCGGCTATTGATGCCAGAGTTACAGCATCGTTTATAAACGCATTAGAAGTTGACGCAGGCACAATCGACGGTATTAACAGTACTTCTTTCTTAAGAAGTGATGCCGCTGATTCACATACGCATACAATTACACCAAGTGCAGACAACAGTATTGACTTAGGTAGTAGCAGTAACAGATATAACGAAGTATATGCAGTAACTTTCCAAGGTACAGCGAGTTCGGCAAAATATGCGGATTTGGCTGAGAAATACTTAGCAGATGAAGAACTTGAAGCAGGTACAGTTGTATGTTTCGGAGGCGACAAAGAAATATGTGCATGTGGTCTAGAAGCAGACCACAGAGTTGCAGGTGTTATTAGTACTGATCCAGCATACATGATGAACAGCGAAAGCGAAGGACAATATGTTGCATTAACAGGAAGGGTACCATGTAAAGTGGTTGGTCCTGTTGTTAAAGGTGACTTGTTAGTAAGTTCAGGTGTTAAAGGACATGCCAAAGCAGACAATGATGCAAAACCAGGTAGAATAATTGGTAAAGCAGTTGGTTCATTAGATGCAGGCGAAGGTGTTATTGAAGTATTAGTAAATATGATGTAAACAAACTCAGTCTCGAGATTAAAAAGCACCCTTTACGGGTGCTTTTTTTTAGACAAAATTATTTAAAAACTGTCGCTGTGACATTTTCAATTCTAGATGCTTTCATCATAGTATCAAATTCTGTCCATAGATTTTTGATTTTTTTAGCCATTGTAGTTCTCCTTTAATTCGCGAACCATGTTGAACAATTCATAACAGCCATAAAGACTGAAAGGAAT
>Ga0163179_10001041_pt1 | contig 19882 bp, 34 predicted proteins | sample AtlANTMetagenome_FD_109643 | JGI IMG/M metagenome (GOLD analysis project Ga0163179, IMG submission 109643) | Marine eukaryotic phytoplankton communities from the Atlantic Ocean - Atlantic ANT 2 Metagenome | ecosystem: Environmental > Aquatic > Marine > Oceanic | place: North Atlantic Ocean... | reverse complement strand
AGCCTGATGTACCGTTTTCAATAAAATGAACTCTACTTATAGTGTTTGGGGCGATAGTAATCGTACAAGCAGAATCTAAAGTGCCTGTGTATTTTACAAACATAGAACGAACAGGATCTGTAGCCCCATCAGCAATTGTTGATGTATGCGTATCAGCATTTGTAGTAATAGCCTCAGTACCAAAACTGAGACCTTCGGCTATAAGCTCAAGGTTTGTATTAGTTGTTGTTCCCCAAGTACCAGAACCATCGCCAGTACCTAGCTCATTAAGTCGTAAATCATTTACATAGGTGCTTGCCATTTTTTCATCCTTACGCTGCTATATCGGTCCAGTTGGGTGTTTGTGAAACTGTTACACTCGTAAAATTCGGTGTTTGTGAGACTGTTATATTTGTGAAGTTTGATGTTTGTGAAGGAATAATTTCCCTATAAAGAACCTCTTCTCCTACCGCCCCTGTTCCTACTACCCCTGTTGGGAACACTCCTATTGAAGCAATAGGAGCAATTGTACCTGATCCTGCTGTTGCTGTTCCTGTAACTCCTGTTACCGCAACTCCCGCTCCCGCTGTTACACTTACACTACCAACTGCACTAGTTCCAGCTACACCAGTTACAGCAAAAGTTGCTCCCGCTGTTACACTTACACTGCCAACTGCACTAGTCCCAACAACTCCTGTTACAGCAAAAACATTAGAACCTTCAGCAGTTATAACTCCCGCTGCGCTTGTACCAGCAACTCCTGTTACACTAAAAACAGTAGAACCTTCAGAAGTTACATTACCTGTCGCGCCTGTTCCAACTACGCCAGTGACTTCTACTGCACCCGCTTGGTTCCAAGCTCCAGAACCCCAACTGCCTCTGCCCCAACCTGTTAGAAATGACACGGCTAAACTCCGTTATGCAATCCTAATTATAGCATTACTCGCATCTGCTGTAGGAAATTGAATAGTAAAAGTTCCCGAAGTAGATGTTTTATTAGAACTAAAATCTAAAACTGCAACAGCTTTATTACTATTCGTGCTATTATAAATCAAAGCACCCATCGCAGTAATAGTAGCTGTTGTAAAACTAATATCTGCAAAATCAGTAAAAGCTGTTGTACTAGAAGTAGTTGGAGCAACTTTTGTAAGTGTGCCTCCCCCTGTAGCATATGTACCACTTGAAGCAACCTCACCTGTTGTTACAAAAGCAGTCGTCGTCGCGCCAAGAGTTGCTGTAGTACTAGACTTACCACCACTACCCTCTGCGTACAAAGCTATTTTAAAAGCATTACCATTTGTTGCGAAATTGTGCGTGCCTAACATTAACTCTTTTTTAAATGCTGTACACATTGCTTGTGCGATTGCCATTATAGTCTCCCAATAGCGTTTGCTAATTCAATTTGTCCAGCTTCACGGACCTTGGAGCAAATACTAGCACGTTCTTCTTTCCTAGCCAACTCTATATAGTATTGTGCTAGATTTCTAACTCTATCTTTAAAAGCCTCTGCTTGTAGACGTATGGGCTCAGGAGCATCATCCGATATATAAATTAATTTATTTGCTAACATATCTGCTATTTGATCATTAGATAAACCACCATTTTCAGAAGTAACGATACTAACAGAGCCAACTGTCGCCACATTTAAATCAAACATTATCATGTCTCCCAAAAACAATAGGATCATTTTCAATTGGTTCAGGGGGTTCTACCTCAGATTGTCTAGTTATAACAAGCCCTCCATCTTTAATAGTTTGCACCAAAGGATCCTCTAATCTGTGATATCCATAGAGTTTTTCGTTTTCAGGTACATTTGTATCTAATAAGCTAGACCCATGAGCTACTTCTAATTTAATACCTTTAGTTGCAGCTATCGCACACCAAAACTCTACACAAGCCCTGCCTGATTCTGCCATATTAACATTTTTGTAAGTATAATCTATTCCGTATAAACAAATCTGAGTGACTTTACTCCAAATAGCGTATGCTACAGCATACGCAACAGTATTGTTAAAATAACAATATCCGAGCTCTGTAGCGACTTCTTTTAGAGGAAATAATTCTAGCTGTTTAACACGTTTATCTAATTGGCATGTTATAATAGGTTTTTTGTTTTCTTTTAAAAATTTACGAGCTATCCCTGTTTGGGTTCCAGCATTTTCAGTATCTAAAAAACGACTTACTGGATCCATCATAAATGTCTTATCAACGTGTATAATCCCGCCTATACAATTTATACCCCATACTTCATCAAATTCTTGAGAAGCTATCTTAGCGGAAACATAATCGGAAAAACTGCCGCCGAGACCCACTATAGCTATTTTCATGTTCTTGCCCGACTTGGTAGTCCTACTCTGTACGCATCCGTATTTTCACGAGCTTCACCTAAATCTTTTATTCTACCAACAGCCTCTACAAACCTACCATTATACAAGTCTAGCATATCTTTTTCGCCCTTCATATAAGTATAGGCTTCAAATAAGCTACCGTATAAGATGGCATTAGGAGCATTTTCACTAACCCATGTTAAAGTAGTATCTGCAGAAGTTGATACTACCGATCCTGTAGCACCACTAGTCCCGCCTGTTAAGTTCTCTCCAGCTATGAATGTTCTTGCGGGGATAGTTACAACAAATTCTGTGGCTGAAGTTTTTGAAATAATAGTGGTGCTAGCTCCACTAGTCGCACCTGTTATAGTCTCTCCAACTGTAAATGTTGCAACAACAGTTAGATTATTAACAGTAAGAGTAAATTGACTATCTGTTAGGCTTGTAGGTCTATAAAAATAATGTATCTCTGTAGAAAAATTAGCATTTGGTGTGGGAGCAATTATAAAATTGTTAACATCATACACCCCATAATATCTAGGAATACCTGTTATAGCACTGTTTGGGTAACTTTCTTGAAGAAAATTAACATCTTTCTGTAAAAGAAATACTTTAGAACTAGAACTCTCAATAGACATACTAAAAGAAGCTAAATAATCTGTGGGCATTGCTAAAAACTGATTGCCCGAAGTCATTGTTCCAGAAGCATTTTTACGAAACACTTCTAGATCTACTGTTGAAAGAATGCGTTGCTCGGCTGCTTCAATAAACCTATTTAAATTAGAAACAAAACTTGTTTCATTATTATCCGTATATTCTTGAATAGAAGATTTTAATTGTGTGTATGTATAACTCATGGTGTGTTCGCCTGACCGCCCATGCCACTATGATTTGTACAATAGTAGTACAATGTCGGAGCTCCAGAAGCTACTGTTATTTGAGTATATGCCCCTGAGGATCCTGGAGTCCCACTTGTAGTAACGCCTGTAGTATATTGTGAACCACCCCCATGTGTGCCATCAGAAGTTGTTGATAGCCTTAAAGGATGACCTGAATTACTACTATCTGATTGATCAAACCTATAAGTGCTACCCTCTGATAAACTGACTGTATCTTGTCTAGTTCCATTAATATAATATTTATTAGCCCCAAGATAAGAAGCAACTGTAACCGTGTAAGTAGCAGCTATGGATGTTCCGGTGCCTGACGCCGTGACCGTTCCTATAGACCCTGTTGCGGAAACGCCTGTAACATTTTCAGTAACAGGTGTAGTAACACTCCCGCCAAAAGTAACTGTTCCTACTTGAGTAAGAAGAGAAGGAAGGAAGGGTTCCACTATAAAAGTTTCTGAATTAACTACAGGAAAAGAAACAATAACATCGTTAGTTTCTGGTACATCTGGTCTAGGCTCATGTAAAACTTGTGGCTCAAAAGGCACTTTACTAGGTTCAAGTTGCGGGTGTTTTGGCTCAAAACAATCAGGGCATGTTTTAAAACCCGTCCATTCTTTTCTCAATTCTAGATAGCGGTAGCGTTGACCGCACCTATCGCATATCGCAAGTGATCTTTTACCTGTTGCATATTTCATGTGATAAAGGTGTAATAATCTCTGCTAGGCGTTAAACTTAAAGTAGCACGATCACGATCTTCTGCCGCCGCCCTTTCAAATTCTTCTTCATAAACAGCTTTTAACACCTGTATACGCTCAGGAGCTTTTTTCAAAGCTAAATAGTAAGCTAACCCTGCGGCTAAACATGGATAAAACCTAAAGGGAACATCCATCGTATTAATCGCACTGTCTGCATCATCCATACGAACTAATCTATCGTAAACTAAAGTGTAGGTTTCTACACTGTCAGGGGTAGGCCACAGTTTTACTATGGGATTGATTTGTCTATCCACATAAAACTGAGTAGGTCTACCTGTTGTGTTTTTATTAGGGATATTTATGTATCCATCACGACTCAACCTACTTAAAGAAATATCAGATTGATTAGTCCCCGTTCCTGTGCGAATTACTGCACTCAAAATATCGATAGTATCTGCGCCTAACGTATAATCAGAAGTTCCTGCCGTTATACTGGTAGAGGTTTGCGCCATAGTCCACCGATTTAAACCCCTATTAGCCCAATCTGCTAACAAAAGGTTTAAAGAGCGAGTGGCTGTTCTCAAGTCATAACCTGTCCTAACCTCTAAGCCGCAACGCTCAAAGGCTTCTTCAACATAATCAGCTACGTCTAGCTCAAAATCATTAGAACCTGAGACAGCCATTTAACTCTCCTATGAATAAGGACCTTTAATTACCTTACCGCCATCTGACATCATCATACGCTTGCCACCCATTGCACCGCCCTTGGACTTCATCATGCGTTTCTTGCCGCCCATTGCGCCACCTTTGGACTTCATCATGCGCTTTTTGCCACCCATAGCACCGCCTTTAGACTTCATCATGCGCTTGCCACCTTTGGCATTACCCTTTTTCTTCATCGCCATTGCCTTCTTCCTCTTCAGCATAAAGATTGTCGAATATCTGATTTACATCCATTGTATAGTCTAAATCAGATTTTGAATAGTGTATGTGTTGAGATGGTTTAAAATCAGGTGCGCCATCACCAGTTTCAAACCATGCAGGATGCGTGACACGGACACGATTATTAGGCAAAGCCACAATATTACCAGTCCATTGACCAGCATCTAAAAGCTCCAGCACATGGCTTTGTTTATGTTGTGCTGGATCATCTGCTATTTCACTTTCTGTATAATCTACAGTAAAGTAATATTTAGCAGGGTAAAAGCCTCCATCTATTTTTGCCATCCATGGGCAAGGTGTAGCTCTGTTTATTTTGTATACAGCGTGGGTATGAGACATACAATCCCAAGGTTGAGCAGCATGAACAGGCATAGGATCAGGCCACTCATCAAAAGGAGTATCACCTACTAGGGCAGTTATGGGCATCCTTGCCCACATTGCTCCTCCATGCACATTAGGCTCATCATTCATGTCTGCCTCACATCCTGTAAAAATAACCTGAAAACTTAAACACCTGTTTGGCATCGTGGTAACAGCCACAGCCATAGCATGTAAAAATTCACCGTGATACATTTCATGATTATGTGTATACTCTCTTCTTACCCAACATTTAAAATAAGGCACATTACTTTGTAAATAACTCATGTTTTCTTTTTAGTTTCCTTTTTTGGTTTCTTCCCTTTTCCAAATATATGAGCATCTACCTTTGCAGCTTTACCACCTGTTAAGACACTATTAACTCGTGCCATAGCCCATTGATTTGGTGATGTTCCAGGACGGTGTCCTGTTCTGTACGCAGCCAACCCTTTATTATAAACTCTTGCGAGTTGCCCAGCCGTAACCTTTTTACCCTTTTTTCGAGCGGCCTCTGCTTTTTTTGCTAACGACTTTTTTGTTGCTGCGCTTAATGCCATCACTTTTTCCTTTCGTTGCGGATACTTTCTTTACCGTCTTTGAAGATTTTGGCGACTTTGGCTTTACCCATAACTTTGGCTCTTTGTTCACCGACGGTGAGGATTTGGATTTTCCTAGCAAAAGGTTTTTTAATCCTCTTAACTTTTGCAACAGTTGCTCTAGCATCTGCTGAAGTTGCAAACTTAATCGGGACAGTATCTTTTGGATTTTCATCTGTGTATAACCTCCTACCCGAACCTTTAGGTTTTTTACCTGTACCTTTTTTCGGATCTTTTGTTTTCGTCATGTTTTAGACCCAAACATTTTTTCAAACTTTTTTGTATGCACAGACTTTTTTGTTTTTCTTCTTTTGCCTTTTTTATCAAAATCACTTGGAAAATTGTAAGCGGAAGGGTCTTTTGGTGATTTTTTTCTGTTACGTTCTATTTCTTTTTTCTTTTTAGCTTTATCGGCAGCACTTAAACCAGCTAGATATTTTGCTGGAACTTTAGGTTTTTTCTTTTTCTTGCGACTAGCTGGGGCTTTCTTAATCTGCTGCGCCATATTCCCTCTCGCTATAGCCATGTTATTATTTCTTTTCTAGCACACGGTCTAGTTTTAATTCTAGCCTAACCATCGATTCACTAAGCCTAGTGATTTGGTCTGAAACTTCGCTACGACTAGCGTATTCTTCTCGCGTTCTATTAAGTAAAATTTCAATGCGTTTTACTTCGTTACCAAGCGTAGACGCCCAATAACCAAATCCTAAAACAAGCATACCTATTAAACCGTCAATTATATGAACTAAATCCATAATTACCACGCCTTACACGACCAGTACCTTGCACTAAACTTATCTTTAGCACTGGCACAATTATGACGTGCTCTAAATGATTTACGTCTTGCTGGTATATCTTTTTTAATACTCATATTAGGATCGCCAAACCTTACAAGTTTTATTTGATCACCCTTTTTAGCTAATACTGCTGATTTTTTCTTAGCTCCAGGAGTGCGCTTTGGTTTATTAAATCCAGAAAAAGTCTCCCCTCGGTATGTTATCTTACCGGAAGGGGTTCTTTTTACATCTTTCGCGCTGGGCATTATGACAAAAATACCGTGATCGAGTCAATAGCTGTTAGGGTAGTCAAAGTAGGACTAGATGAACATCTAATACCTTCATCCGGAACGTATATTGAGTCTGTTTGATCTGTAGTTGACACTATGCTCAAAACCGTATCACCAGAAGCACCATCTTTAATTATAAAAGCGGGACTTCCAGAAGCGTTTGTTTTTATATACACACCTCTAATCCTAGAAGGACCAGCGAAAAACGCACCTGTTGCAGTTCTTGTAAAAGCCTTTACATCTGAACCAGCCATATTATTCTCCTTTTAAAAAGAGAGGGGCTAACCCCTCTCTATTGCACACTAAGCAACTTGAACATACTCAATGATAAAGGTAAATGAACCCGCTGTCGTAGCATCCACAGTATTTGTAATGTTACAGAATATAGTGCGTTCTGCAGAAGCATATTGAGGAGAAACTGGAGCAGTAGTTGCACTTTGTGTCGTTGCTACCAGTGTGGTAGTCGTCACATTACCTACAACAACTGTAGTACCCCCATCAAGAATTTCATCTGTTACCGCTGCAACAATCTGTGCGCCAGAACTAGATGTACCAACTTCATAGCCAATATCGCCTGTTCCAATAACTGGAGCAGTAACACAGAAAATTTTAATATCTGTGATGACTGTATTAGCTGGCTGCGTAAACTGACCAATAGCAGGACTATCTCCTGCAGTGGTGTTCACTGTTACACCAGTGGCATAACCAACGTGTTTGATGTATTTATTAGTAAAAATGCCAGTGGAAGCAACAGATGAAGTTTCAGTGATCGCCCCTGTTGTCGCATTTTTGTTGATAACTTTAAAACCATTTTCAGAGCGCACCGCTCCGTTAAAAGTAGTAGTAGCCATTTCATTCTCCTGTCTTGGCTAATGTCAGCCACCCAATGCGACTGTCAGGAATTACAAAACTATAAACGAAAAAAGGGCGGCTCGCAAGCCGCCCTTTTCATTATCTATTGTATTAGGCTCCAGGAGAACCGAATACACAACGTGGATCTGAAACACCGAAGCTATAACGCTCACGAGCTTTATAACGGACGTTACCTGTATCAAAATCACCTTCCATGGAAGTTTTGATAGCTGCACGTTCAAAGTGCTTAAAGCCGTTAGGTGCATCCGTTTTAATGAAGAACGCATCTGTGTCGGTTAGGAAGTGGTTAACCACATAACCGTCAGGTAGCATACCCATATTACGCATTGCATTAACGTCGTTATCTGCTGTTCCAGGACGAAGATTAGAAGCCATCAAACGCTCAGCTACAAACTGAAGTGCTGGTGGGATAATCAATTTACGACCCTGTAGAGCAATTTTCAAACCACGCTCATCGATAAAGGCCGCAATATCAATTAGCGACTGCTCCAAAGATGTTTCGTTAAGGTCTGCCGCTGTGCTGAGCTCATTACGCAAATTACCACCACCATTAGTCGGGTGGTCAGTTGCACAAAGCTCTTTACCATCACCAAGAGTCACAGCACTGTTAAACGCATTGTTTAGAACAGCCGCCGCTTTTACTTGCTTGGTGTTCGCCATAGAACGAGCCAACGCACGGGTATAACGAGAACTCAAGCGGTCATAAAGGTTATCCTCTACAGCCTCTTCAGTGATCGCAAACGCCAAAGCGATTGTTTCGTGTGTATAACGAGCAGTAAATGATTCGTTTGCAATATCAAAAGATACCGCCTGACCCTCACCCTTTACAGGTGCGGCTCCGAATCCTGACAACATAACTTCTTCTTCAAACGCACGATCTGAAGATTCAGTTTCGTAGATTTCGGCATGCTCATTGTCATACCGATCATACTCCAATCCGAACAGAGCATTAAGTCCTGGCTCGAGTTCTTTAAGGAGTTGGGATCTTGCAATAGCCATATCTAATTACTCCTTATAGACCAGTTGTTGCGAGGTGGAATGGGAGATTTAGCTTGACTAGGGCAACAACACCAGCAGAAGCATAATCTATACCCTCGACATCTTTAAAGCCGATGATACGGAAATTGTCCGTAGCTGTAGTTGCACCAGCAGAAGCTACAGAAAGCTCTCCTGCGGAAATTCCATTAGCTTGTTCAGAGCCAAACCCTGTACCTTCAGCATTTGAATGAATCAATGCTGTAGCTGTAGCAAGGTTAGTCAAAGAAGCATCACACTGGATTTCGTACACTTGAAAAGGATCATCGTATACAAAAACAGTTGCTTCTGTGCCTGACTTCAAAGAAGAAGTTCCTGGATAGTTGTTATCAAAAACAGGCGTACCGTCAAGAGCGGTATACTCGCACCCTGCCATAACTCCTAGAATCGCCACTGAACCACCATCTGCCGCACTTACATCTACAAGACCGTTAGTAAGAGGAATCACCATATCTCCTTGACGGATGGCTGATGAAGATCCTGCTACACCATTGATTTGTACTTTGTAAGGTGTCATTCCATTGCTGTTCGGTGCTGACCCTAATTTGTTATGAGGACGCAAACCAAAAGGCGAGTCAGTATTTGCCATGATTTTAGTCTCCTAAAAAATTATTCGGAACCACTGTTAGTCCCGAAGGTTACACGAGATTGCCTATCAGGTTTACTAATAGGCATGGATGGATGTTGCTCCCTCATAAGATCATTATCTACAGCGTTCATTTGGTCAGCTGTTTGCTGACTATAGTATTCTGTGCGCTGTTGTTTTGTTTCTAATGGGAACCTTGCAAGCACCAGACCACCTACACCAATCACACCAGCATGTTTACCATCCTGAACTGTGGGTGCTTCAAAATCTGGGTACTCATCAGCGCGAACTAATTCAAAGCCTTCGCGTAGGCGAGCAGATAGGTTTTTCTTATCATCGTAGCCCATAACTGATTCACGGATCCAACGATGAACAAATCCTTCTGGAGGATTTGGGGCGTCTAATTGAGACGGAGGTCGCCACGGTTTCGCGCGGCTTGTTGTTTCCCTTGTTTGGGAAGTGCGTGGGTTTCTATCGGTCATAATACCTTCCTCACGAATTTTGCATACGAAGAAGTTGTTTCGCATACTGTTCATTGGTTATACCAAGTTTTCGAGCTATTGCAACTTGAGATTCGCTTAATTTTACAGATTTTTTGCTAGAACGTTGAGCTCCTCTATTAGCCCCTGCTACTACCGGACCAGAACTTCGTGCTTGCTTACTGTTAAATTTGTGCGGGAAATCTTTCTGAATGCGATCATCTAATTCTTGGTAATACTCATCACTTTGTGGATCAAAACCCTCCTCTTCCACCAACTTTTTATGAATACTAAACGCAGTTAGTGTCATAGGCTCATCTGCACCAAACCATTCGTTTTTCTCTGCCCATCTCTGGGCTTTAGGATCTGGTACAGGCTGTTGAACTTGAGGTTGCTGCACTGCCTGAGGTTGAGGAGCCACAGCAGCCTCCTCGCGTTTTCTTTTTACATAGGCTAGGCGTTCTGACTCTTGAGCCAGTTTAGCCATATTTTTCTGAGCTTCTACTTGAGCATCAATATCGCCTCTATCAATAGCCTCACGCAATTTGTTTTGTAAAGATTCTTCTTGGTAATTAACCCTTGTTTCAAATTCATTTACAAAGGATTCATCTAAACCTTTAGTGCGTTGCGAAGATTGTTCTAATTGTTGTTGAACAGACTGTGCATATTCCAAAGCAGCCTTTTCACGTCTTTCAGCTTCGCGCATTTTTGCAGTTAGCTTACTGATACGTTTTTGAACACCTTCGCTATAATTATCAAGCTCATCATTATTAGAAAATTCTTGAGTAGCTGATTCTTCAGCTACAGAGGGTTCTTGGCTTTCTTCACCATTTGTTTCGGCATCACTTTCTATCTCTACTTCTAGCTCTTCTGTTTCTTCAAACAACTCTTTTTGTGCTTCTTTAGGCATGAATCACTCCATGGGTTAAATGTGCAGGATATCTTCTGGGCTAGCAATACGAGCTAATACTTCATCATCGTTGAGAAGACGTACTTCTCCACCTTCAATTTTAAAACGGCTACCAGCATATCTTCCAAAAATAACCCAATCACCTTGTTTACACCAAGGCTCTGAGTCATCTCCAAATTTACTTTTATCTTGATAGGCTAGTGAGCCTACTCGCAAAACATATCCACAAACAGTTCCTACAGCTTCGCGCTGAACTGTTTCATCAGCGAGGAGTATACCCCCTCTCGTTTGTTTTTTCCCCTGAAAAGGCAATAGCAAAATTCTCCAACCAGTAGGTTGAGGCAATCTATCAATAGCTTTTTCAGAAAGTTTTGCAGGGTCTAGAACAAGATTTTCGCTTTTAACGTAGGCTTTTTCTAGCTCACCTTGTTTTTTAGGGTTCTGGGCTTTTTCTTCTGCCCTCTTTTTTAAAATGTAGTCAGGTACTATAAGTGTTTTACTCATCTATTTTTGATACCTTATTTAGCAGGTCTTTAAGATCCTGTTCAGTTTGAGCAAGCTCCCCGAGTTTAGCTCGGAGTTCCTTGAAGGCGGTAAAATCAGGCACAGGACCATGACAAATAGTCTCTCGTACTGAATCTGACCGTTCGCGGATCATCTTAATCATATTTTCATAGATGTAAAGGTCATTTGACATCAGATAATGCCCTCATACGATCTACCAATCTTCTAGCTCTGTTAGGAACTTGAGTATACCATTTAGAATCAACCATTTCATCTGCGGCTTTGCCCCAATCTCGAGCATCAACCCCAGCTTTCATACCTTTAAATTTACTCAGTCTTGGTCTGCCCATATTGAACATCATATTAGCGATAATATGTTGACACTCTTCTGGTAGATCTTCAAAATCTGGGTACAAAACCTTGCACTCATCAATTGTTACTGAGATATCCAACGCAAATAGTTTTTTTACACGCTCTTGTTCAACCACTGTTCCTACAGGTTTACTATGCTCTTCATCATGTTCTGTAATAAGATGACCAATACCACAAGTCGGTAAACCAAGATGATCTAAGTAAATTTCGTACTTACATCCCTCATCTTCTGCGATTTCCTCGCGTAATCTATCTTTATTCATCTTTTACCTTTCTTTGCGCTACCGCCACGTTTTCTAGCAGTTCTCGCCGCTGCCTTAAAATCTGCGGCACTCGGTGCGCCTTTTTGTCCAGGTTTTCTCATAGGTTTTCCACTTTTTCTTCTTTTGTGGATATTTTCATACAAGCTCATTTTTTAAATCCTTTTATACCTCTGATTCCAAAACTAGCTCCTATAGAAGCATACATAGCCCATTGAAACCAATCAGGAGTTTCAGATAATGCTGCAAACCCTTCTTGAACATACGGCTGTGTAAATGGAATAAAACACATTGCTATTATAATAATAAACAAAATTGTCCATGCTTCATCTTTCCAACTGTTATCGCTAGCCTGTGCCATTATTTTTTCCCAGCCAGCTTCATGCGTCGCGGCTGTCACCATAACTTGCGCTTCTGCTTCAGCACGAGCTTTCGCCACTGCGCCTTTAGCTTTAGTTTGCTCAACTTTAGATTCCATCCAGCTACCAGCTAGGTTTGCTATTGGACCTATAAGTGCTTGTATCATTCTACTATCCTCACAATATAATTTGTACCGTCTGCATTTGTTTCAACAACAACTGTTTTATTTTCACAAGAATACCGAACAGCAGTTGATTTTTTATATAAATTACGTTCAATAGTGCGTTTTGCTTTCAAACATTTAGCAATTTGTTCAAAAGCTGTGTGCTCTGTAACACTCCCGCCCATATACAGGATCAATGTAATTGTCTCAATTACCATTGCGAAGCCCGTTTCTTATTTTTTCAACTTGTGTTTCAATATTAGTTAAACGCTTTTCATAAAAATCCAAAGTTAATTTTTGTTGCTGGTCATGCGGTGCGCGGCCTTCATCTATTTGCTCTTGTAGCTTTGCAAGCTGTTCTGATAAATGCTCAATAAGCATAAACTGCTCAGAATCAGCTGGTAAACTGCCCATTTCGCCTCTAGGCCATTTTATACGAAACTCTGTATTCATGCCCAAATCTGTTTCCATCAAGATTATTTTATTCTCAATAGTATTAAGCCGTTCAATAACTCCAAAATATGCCCATGTGCCAACAGTCGCAGCTATAAGCAACGCAATCAAATTACGTATAGGCATAGCTAATTCAGTATTTTCACTAAGTTTTGTTGCCATCACTCACAAACTGTCTTACCCGCGCAATCTTTCGGGAAACAGTGCATAGCCATCTTATAATGTTTATTGTCATAGGCCGCTGACCAGCGTTCATCCTCCAACATCCAAAGACATTGTTTTTGGCTCATCGGCTGCTGCAAACTCATTTGACCGATATAATGATCTGTAATTCCATCATTTCCCCACATTGAAATTACCAAAATATATTCTCTCAAGGCCATTAGTATAACTTTTGGTTCTGATTTATTTTCACTGGTTTACAATAAGCTGTTGCCCGATGCTCAGAAGGAACACCACTTAAACTTCCGTAATTCCCATATCTCTTTGTTACTTGTGATGCAAAGTAATTACAATCAACTACTGATCTAAAATACATATCCTGACTTTGCACTTCGCCGCCTAACACAACCACCAGCAAAAAAGCGTGAATCACTTTTTATTCATCCACGCCGTAGTCCCCATATAAGCCCCCACAATACCCGCTCCAGATAAGTAGAACAGGTTAGATATATCAGATAATGCTTTTACACGTTCTAAATCTATAAAAAACATAGTCAGAGTAAAAACACCCATTGCAATAAGAGTGTACCTTGCCATCCTTAATTGAGCTAAATTCTTACGCAGCTCTGTTTCTGTCTGCTTAATCTGTCTTACGTGGCTGAGCTCTTCATCACTAACAACGCCATCGCCATCTTCATCGTATTCAGCAAACTTGGATTGTTTTTGTAATTTCTTTTGCACCACTAAAACACACCTTTAAATTTAATCCCTCGCAATGCCGCGCCACCACCACGGGAAACACCGCTATTAGGGGCTTTATCGCTAGTTGCATCCATCAAAGCTGCACCCCCACCAGAAAAAACTTTACGACCTTTTAAAATATCAGCGCGAGTCACTTTGCCATCACCTGTTAGGTCGGGGAACCCTTTTTTCTCACCAGATTTAGGGGAACCATCCTCACGGTTACGGCGAGTACCACGACCTTGTTGTTTAAATTCTTCAAAAGACATTGTATCATCATAGCCTTCTTCAAAAAAGATTTTACGAAGTTCTTGGTCGGAATCTACTTCTACTACTTCCACTTCATCTTTAGCCATTATTTTCTCCTAATTTAACGCAGTGTTCATATCGTTTATACTATCTTGAATAGAAGACATTGTGGTACCTCTATCAACACCAATACCCATTATCCCTAAACCATAATTAGCGGCTGATATGCCTAATTGTGCCGCAGGACTCATGCCAATCAAACCAGGAACTGCTGATAATATACCTAATGGCGTATTTACTCCTGGAACAACCGAAGCATAAACATTCTGTGCCAAACTAGCTAATCCACCGCTTTGTGCAGGACCATATTGATCCATAAAACCAGCAACTTCAGGAGAAGTCATATCAACATTATCAATACCAAAACCAGAAGGATTGCCAAACTGACCACCTAATATTCCCGCAGCTATTACATTTTGAGTATTAGAAGAAAAAGGATCTAAACCAGCAGCAATAGCAGCATTAATACCAGCTACTAAACCCGCATTTGCTGCAGATGCATCTGCATCACTGGCACTTCCTGGACTGCCATCGTGGACGCCAGAGCCAGAAACACCACCAGAACCCATCGGACCGCCAAGACCTAGATCTCCAGTCCCAGTGCTCCCGCCGCCATATCCAGAAGGCGCACCCGCTTCTTCATAACCGCCAGCCTCTTCACCAGAATCATCACTGTTTCCAGCTCCAGCTCCAGCTCCAGGACCACCCCCAGCAGGACCACCAGTATCTGCCATTAACCACCCCTATTCTGTTGTTGTCTTTCACGGGCAATTTGTGCTCTCATATTAGCAATATCCTCAGTAGAAGCTATGCGCTCACGTGCAATATCAGCATTCTCTTGTTTAGCCTGTGAATCAATCTGTAGTTTTTGCTGATCCGTTTGCTGATCCATCTGCATTTCGCGCTCGCGTAAAGCTAACTCTTGCTTTTTAATCTCTACAAGAGGATCACTTGGGGGTGCGGGTGGCTGTTGCTGTTGGTACTCTGCCATCAACTGCGCCTGTATTCTAGCTATTGCAGAAGCCTGAACCTCAGGTGGTGACTGTTGCATATTAGGATCTTGTTGCATTTGCTGTTGAAACTGAACCTGAGCTTTTATGCCAATATGCTCATAAATGTGTTTTTCTAATGTCAACAAAATCGGTGGCTGCATTTGTGCCACACGACTCTGCATATAAGCTATATGAACAGCAATATGAGCATCGTGGTCTTGGTCTGGGAAAGCCTGTAATTTACCCTGACCACCAGCCGCTTGACTTGCAAACTGGTTTTCTGTAGCTGGATCCATCTGCTGGGGTTGGGGGTCAGGTTTTAAAATCTGTTCTACATTATCTACACCCAACGCTGTATACATTCGCCGATAAGCCTCATGCATATTGTGCATTTCGGGCGCGGCAGTAGCCAATTTTAACTGTTCTTGAGCTAAAACTACTCTTTGTGACATACTAAAGATGTTTGGGTCACTTACTGGAACAATATCTACCCTATTATCAAAATCTGCTGATTTTATCTGGGCATCTTCACCAACATCGTAAGGGTATGGGGCAGGATCTTCAGCAAAAAGCCGCCCTAACATCTTTAATTCTTGTTTTAAACTGGCATGGAGGCGTTTATGCACCGCACTAATGATTTTTGCACCACGTTCCAGCAACGCAATAGTAGTACCAACAGGCATTTCTTGTCTGCCATCACCTACTCCTATATCTGTTGTTCCAATAAACCGCTGAGCAGATTCAATAACAAAACCCATTAGCTGAAAAAGCGTTCCAGAAGGCTCTTTATAAGGTAAAGACATTAAACTTGTGCGAATATCACCTCCAGGAATATCAATATCCCTAAATTCTCCCGGATGAATCGGTGTTTGCTCATCCGCTATCCGTAAACCCCGTGCTTTAAATCCAGCTGGCATATTACTAAGTGTTCCAGCATCAATAAGCTGGCGCAAATTAGCTGTAGCCGTGCGGCTCAAATTTCCAAGCAGATGAATTAAACCAAAACCGTAAAAACCAAGTCCAGGAGTAAATTTATATTGAACAAAATGAGGAATTTTCTTCTTCATTGGGTCATTTTGATCATAATTTCTGCGAATCGACAAAACTTCTTCACTATCAGCACTAATAGTAACAACATAAGGCAGTTTTATACCCGTTTCTTCATTATCTTCACCAATATCTGGGTACTCTTCAATATCTAAATAACAATGGCACTCATACAATGTAGCTTCATTAGTATCTCCCGCAGAAGAACGCCCCTCTAATTTATCATAAGCATCCTGCACATCATCTTCACCACGATCATTTTCTTCTTTTATATCTAAATCACGGTAAAAACCATTTACTTGGAGTTTGCGTAACTCATTACTAGACATACGGATAATATGTGTAATCCGTTCTGCCGAAGCTAAATCAGTTGCTGTGTAAGGTGCAACAATATCTTCTGCTGGCACAAACTTACTTACTGGTCTGCCTAAAACATCATCACGGTAGATTTTCTTAAAAGCACTACCAGAAAGTCCAAGGTAATATAACATCTGGTCATATTCAGGCTCGTACTCTTCCATTTCATACATGATTTGGTAATTCATGTAATCTTGAACGCGCTGAGCTTGGGCTTCTACCTCTGGGGTGGGTTTACCTACAATATTACCACGCACCGGACCACTAGATGGCAACATCTCTTTATACGCACCAGCCTGAAACTGAGTTACTGCTTCATTTAATATTGGATGTATAACACCTGTAGCACCATCAAAAGGTTCCGTGCGTGACTCATACTTTAAACCGAGTAAATCTAACCCTTTTGTATAAGTCTCTACCCAATCATCACGGCTAGATTTATCATCATCTACTGATTGGTTTACATAACTAGCAATATCAGATAAAGTTTCATCACTAACTAATTCAGCTAAATTATCGTAAAAATTTTCTGGCTCCCCACCAAGGTTATCATCAACCTCACCAAAAATTATCTCAACACTACCTTCTTCATCAGGTTCATCTGCCGTAAGAACCTCTATCTCTTGTTGTAAAAGATCATCCTCTAATGCACTAAATGTATCATTAGGGGCTTGTAATAAACTGCGATCTATATTGCTAGGACGTGGGTTAATTGCCATTAGTAATAAATCCTCTGTACAGGAACTGGATCTTCATCCTCATAATCTTCGGGATGCTGGATAAAACCGCCTTCTCTAAATCTGCGTAAGGCTTGGGTGACCGTATCCACATAATCATCATGCTCCCCCGCAGGAAACGCCGCACACTCTTCTACAACTTCCTCTGCCCAACGTGTATCTGGAGCCCATACTAAACCACTTTCAAACAATGGCGCAATAGAGTTCACTCTTGTAAACTTATCATTACCTCTACTCGGCGTATAATTCATAACAGGAATACCCATATTCCGTAACTCTTGCGTTAGCGGCATACCACTCGCTTTTGCCTCAATTAATACACACTCGGGGTCCCAATACTTATACTCATCCAATGCCATACGTCGCAAATCTGGAAAATCCCACCTACCACGTTTAGCATCACACAAAATAATGTTTGGTGGTCCACCCTCCTTAGGGTAAAAAACACCCCATGTGGTTATCGCACTAAAATCAGCTGTCTCCTTTTTACTGTACGCTGTATCATAACTCTGCATTACATACTCTAATGGCGGGATATCTTCCTTTTTCCACACATTCCACCACTCACGTTTTAATATCGCCGCTATATCGCCCGTCGGGTTCTGCTGCCATTGGGCTTCCCACTTACCAACCGACAAACTACCCTTAACACTTAACAAATCTTCCTTTTTCCAATACTCAGGCCATAACGGATCTTCACTCTCAGGCATCAAAGCAGGAAACTCAACAACCTCCCACTTATCTGCCAATATATCTCTCCCCTGCTGCTTTAATAATTTGCCCGTTAAATCATTATCTGCCCAACGGGTCATAATTATCACAATCGCACCTCCAGGCTGGAGACGCTGGCGCGGTCCTGATGTATACCACTCATAAGCATGCTCTAATGCCGTAGGGCTTAACGCATCTTGCTCACTATGGGGGTCATCAATTATCAACAAATCCGCTCCACGACCCGTCACCGCACCACCTACACCCGCCGCAAAATATTCTCCACCCTTACTCGTCTCCCATCTACCCGCCGCTTGGCTATCCGCACGCAACTCTACTCCCTCAAAAATCTTAGTATACTCTCCACTATTCATCAAATTACGCACCTTTCGGCCAAATCTAAAAGCCAACTCTGCCGTATGCGTTGTCTGCATTATCTTTAATCGCGGGTTCTTACCCATCAACCAACTAGGCAATAAATAACTGCCAAACTCACTCTTTGTATGGCGGGGCGGCATATTCACAATCAATCGCTTTAAATCACCCGTAGCTATACGGTTAAACTTTTCTGCCATTATCTTATGGTGGCGTCCATTTATAAACTCAGGCCAAACCGTTTTACAATACTCCATAAAATCATCTTTAGCCGCCTCCGCTTGGGTAATCTCTGCAGCACGGTCTAATAAATGGGCGTACTTTTTTAACTGCTCATCAGGTATTAACTGAATGTCCATTATCCATAATTCCTCAATAATGCGAATATTCTATAAATATATCGAAAATTTTTCTAGGGCAATGAACCTATGACGATTCTACAGTAAAGGGGGGTAGTGGTTTCGGCTTTTAGTCGAGTAAAAATCAATATCCAAAATTTTTTACAGACCACACGATTTGTCCAAAACATGGCTACAGACCGAGCTATAGCCAAGGGGACGGTCTCGCGGGGGTACAAAAAAACACCGCCCAAGCTGGGCGGTGTTAGTGGCTGGGGGTACCCTAGCACCCCCAGCGCTGCGTTATTTAGTAGGCTGGGGCTGCACTACCAATTTAACGTAGCCTGTACCCCACGTTGCACTGCTAGGGCTGTAACCACCATTTAAAAGCGCAAGCAAACAAATGGGCTGCTTTTTGCTTAAACCAAATTGCTTGCCAGCAACTTGCAAAATAGTAGCAAGGCTATTGCTGCCTTTAATGCCTTGCAAAAACATATTTTGTATTGTGGCACGCACACCACCAGCTTTACCGTTATAACCAAACGGTACAGGTTGCGCTTGGTCAAGCTGCACATTAGGCAATGGCACAACTTGCACGTTATGCAAGTTGCCACCAGCATGTTGCTGCACAAATGCCCATATGCAAGCGTAGGTTAACTCATTGCCGGTATGCTGCAATGTAGGTGCAGCAGCTACAGTAGCCGTTGCAGTAGTGGCCTTTTGGGTGGCCTTACCCTTTTTAGCGTTTTGCATTTTAAAAACCTTTCTACGTTTTAAATGCTGCAAGCGTTATTGCTTACAAGTTTTATTATGCACACTTTTAACATATGTACAATACTTATTTTTACTTTTTTATTAGGCCGTAAAAACCTAGCAATATTATTGCAAATATTAGTAGCCACATTTTTAACCCTTTGCTGTTTGTTTTTTGCAAAGTGTTACCAGCGAGTTTTTTTGACCAGTGCATTTTACAAATGTTAAATCTTCTAAAATCCTGAAAAAACAAAGACGATTTTTGATGAAGAGTGATATGATGAAGACTGATAAGATATATATAGACTAATGCCTATATATACGGTCGTCCTCGGGCATGGGGATCATCATCCTTCATCCTCAAGGATGGGTCCTCGGTAAAAGGGAGACGCCTTGCGACGTCCCCCTCTATGTTAGCCTTGGACTACAAGTTTGACGAATGGTGTCATCCAGTATTTGCTGGACGGTGAGTAACCACCATGCATCAAAGCATGTAAGCAGACAGGCTTT
>Ga0163179_10001040_pt1 | contig 19891 bp, 25 predicted proteins | sample AtlANTMetagenome_FD_109643 | JGI IMG/M metagenome (GOLD analysis project Ga0163179, IMG submission 109643) | Marine eukaryotic phytoplankton communities from the Atlantic Ocean - Atlantic ANT 2 Metagenome | ecosystem: Environmental > Aquatic > Marine > Oceanic | place: North Atlantic Ocean... | reverse complement strand
GTTTGCGTTAGATCTTGATACACCATGAGATTAACAAACACCTCTTGCATCTTAGTCAGTTTCTTCTTTCTAGCCATTGGCTGATTTTACTCCACGTCTTTGTAATTCGTTAAGCAATTTATTTTTATGTTTGTTTTTACCTTCTACTAATTCTTTCTGAATTTCTTCAGTCGTTGCTTGTTTCAAATAATAATGTTTCCAACGCCACATTCTGGTCGGTCTACCATTGCCATCCTTGATGTATTCTTTTTGTGAAGGTTTTATTTTAGCTGGCATTTTTTTTCTCCTTTTTTCTTGTTACCTTTTGCTTAGGCTTTTTTAAATTAGCCACTAATTCCATATGTTCTTTCATTGTCATTACTTTTTGCATTTATTTTTTTTATATTTAACTTGTATATTAATTAAAGTTTTCTCTGTCAAATATCCATTCTCCTTGCTCTTACACTTTGCTTGTTTCATTCATTTCTCCTTTTTATTTTTTCTATTATAAGTGGGATGAGAGGGGGTGGGGATGTGGGTTTACATACCCACTCATTCCCCTTCTTATAGAAGTGCACAACTGCACAACTGCACAGCCCAGTAAACATAAGGGTTTCAGAGCACGCTGTGCGCATGTGCAGGCATGTGCAATTGCACAACCGCACAACCATAAAGGTATTGATTTTATTGACTTTTTTAAGACGCTGTGCAAAATCGCTAATCATCGTTGCACAACCGTTTTTTCACAAAAAAGACCTAATTCTTGTTCCATTCTTGCTTCCATAATTTCTACATATTCAGCATTTAATTCTATTAATACTGCCCTTCTTTGAAACATTGCTGCGACAATACCTGTCGTGCCACTACCAGCAAAAGGATCCAATACTGTGCCACCTTCAGGGCAACCTGCCAAGATGCAAGGCTCGATCAGATCTTTCGGATAAGTAGCAAAGTGAGCTTCTTTAAAAGGTTTTGTTGTCACTGTCCAGACGGATCTCTTGTTGCGTTTTTCAGCTTCTTTCATGTTTGATAGTCCTTCTCTTATTTCCATACCTTTCATGCCCTTGCCTTTTTTAATATTGTGCACTGAATCAGGCAGGCCTCTTTGTCCTTTTGAATTTACATAAGTGCTATCTTCTTTAATCGCTTCATTATCGTAGTAATATTTAGCCTGTTTACTCAATAAAAATATGTATTCATGTGCTTTTGTACAGCGATCGGTACAGCTCTCAGGCATAGGGTTCGGTTTGTGCCAGATGATATCTTGTCTAAGATACCAACCGTCTGCTTGTAAGGCCAAGGCTACCCTCCAAGGGATCCCAGCCAAATTCTTAATCGGCAACCCAAAGTTAACTTTGACATCGCCTAGTTCTGTTTGCATATCTTTGACTCTATTTGTTCTGCCTTTGGCTTTGTTTGTGTTAAAGCCAGAGCCTTGTTGCTGTCCATAGGTATCGCCTAGATTCAACCACAAAGTACCATCGTCTTTTAAGACACGCTTTACTTCTCTAAATACTGCTACCATATTTGCTATATAAGTTTCTGAGTCTGCTTCCATACCAAGCTGTTCTGCTTCATCGTTGTAGTTACGTTGCGCCCAGTAAGGTGGACTCGTGACACAAGTGTGCACTGATTGTTCGGGCAATTCCTTTAATTTAGTCAAGGCATTACCAACGTGAATATCAATCATGACAAAAACACGACATCGTATCGTCCTCAAACATATCATCCATCACTGGGTTTTCAGCCTCCTTCAAGAGCTCCACATAAGGTGGGCGATCCGACCTAAAGGTTGCCCCAGTACCCTCGCCGATTCTATTTTCTTGGGCTATCCACCAGGTCGTTAGATCTGGGCGTTCTTTAATTAGTTTAGTCAAAGTCTTGCGTCCTTTTAAGAAACATAAATCACAATTGCCAGCCAATGTTTGTCCATCAATACTCGGCAAAGTCAGGTCAAAGTTTGCTTTCTGCCAAAACTCCAAGACATCTTCGACTGTGTGCTTAGCGTCATACATAGGCATTAAATTACCCCAACGCTCTCGGTCAGAAGCATTTCTTGATGAGCTCACGCGTCTCGGCTCGTCATAACGTAAACCTAAAACATTGTCCCAATGCTTATAGCCTTTCATTTTCCACATGAAATCTTTCATGCGTCGAATCTTTAACTCAGCAGTACAAAATCTAGCCACTGGGTTTGGCAAGTAGGATCTGCGTCCAATCAAAGCCTCAAAAGGTTTGCCGTCTCTACTAGCAGTTTCATAAGTAACTTCTTTTGTACGATAAACCGGACGCTCATCGCCCATTTCTAACTCTAGCCAGTGTACCTTTACACCCCAGTGCTCGCTACAAGCTTGGACAAAGTCCAAAGTCTCAGGCATTTCTTTCCCAGTGTTAGCGAAAGTCACGTAAATATCATCGGGTAGTGTGCCCCCGTGGGCATCGATGATTTGTTTCAACATGAACGCTGAAGTTCTACCTCCACTAAAGCTTATCAGTGCTGGGCCTTTAATCTTGTATGGATTCATTGATGCGTTTGTAATGAGTTCTAATAAAATACTTTCTTATGATAGCAAATACCGTTATGACTGCTACCTGGGTCGCTGAAATAATAAAGGCATTGTCAAAAGTTAAATACAACATCGTTGCCAATACTGCGTACGACAACAACCAATTGATCGGCAGACCGAGAAAGGTATCGATGCAAGCTTCTTTGAATGACGGCCAATCTAGTTTCATTTATTTCTCCTTTCTCTTGCTTTTTTATTACGACGTAAACGCTCCTCACGTAACTCAGGCTCTAATTCGTGCATGATCTCAGCTTTGACAAGCGCTCGTTCGTCTGGCATGAGCTCGTCGATTAAGACAATATCAGCTTCAGTCGGTACCCAAGTTTGAAAAAATTGTTTCTTCTGATCCCGCCACTCCCAGGCTACTTCACGTTTGAGTTCTTCTGAGTTGATAATAAAGTAAATGTTGTTGCTTTCAGTTTTCATTCTGCCTCCCAAGGTTTACGGCTTTGATTGTCAAAACGATAGTGCCAAGTTTGTTTACCAGGAATTGCTTTCGTCTTGACTACATCGCCTAAATATTTTTGTACGTGACTCACGGCATAACGAGCTGCTCGCTCGCCACTCGGTAAGTTGTTTGCTTTCAGTGCTTCACGCGCCAATAGTTCTAATTCTTGTCTAGTGTAAAACTTAACTCTGTCCATAGCATTTGCTACTTTTTGTGCAATCTCTACTTCGTCTGGGCCTTCATCAAAGTCCACCATATCCCAATAACCTTTCTCAAAATCAAACCTAGACAAATGCGTGTCAGGTTCTTTGGCATTACGTGCTTCATAAAACATTGTTACATTCGGACGTTGTCCCATGAGTTTGATACCGGAGTCCATCCACCCAGCAAAAGCTGACCCACCACGGGCTGACATGAACGAAGCATCATCGGCTCGTTCCTTACCCGTGTGATGGGCAATGATTACTGCCACGCCAAAGAGTTCAATCAGGCGATCGATTCTGGATAGCAAGCTGTGGATCTCCTGGTTGCTGTTCTCTTCGCCATCAAAGAAATTAATAATCGGATCAATCATGACAATGTCAGGTTGATGATAATCAATACTCTCAGCGATTGCGTTGATGTCTTTGTCACGCATGATGTTCTTTCTGAGTCGGCCAGTTGGAATTAAGTTTGCATGTCCCAAGGCCATCAAGTCTGGATCGTGTCGGTACGGTTCGTAGTACAAATCGATTCTATTTTTTAAGAACTCTTGAATGATTTCTGCTTGTAGCCACATGACTTTGCACGGCTTGGTAAAAGGCATACCCATAAACTGTTGACCAGTTGTGGCTGCTGCTGCAAATGCTCCCAACCAATGCGACTTACCTATCTTTGGTTTACCAATTAACAGACACCTAGATTGTTCAAAGATAAAACAATCACCCCAATACTGTTCGATCGTACCAGGTTCAATGCCCGTCCAAAATTCATCGTTGTAACTTTTTAAATTGAGTGGGTCGGTCTTGTTGTCTTGTACCTTTTTAACTTCGATGGGATCTTCTTGATCCAGTATTTCTTTGAGCTCTTCGCCTAGATCTATCTGCCATTCGCTCGTCTTCCAAGCCATGATTCCTGCATCCACATCTTCTGGATTACGCTTAACATGACCCTGGGTAATCGACATAGTTGTTTGTAAAACCTCTGGCAAAGGCAGTGGAGAAGGCAGTGTTTGGTTCCAATCGAAAGCCTTAATTAAAACTTCACGATAGCCCCAGCCTTCACGAATCCATTTGCCTAAGAGTCTTGCCAAGGTATCGTTACGTTGACCGACAGCAACAGGATCTGTGCCTACTTTTGTTCCTAATGATAACGGCTGTACCTTTCCTGATTGATTGTATTCGTGTATTGAGTTCAAATCATTCATGTTTAACATTGGCAGATCCATCATGTCATTGACTGCAGCGCCTTGTGCCAATTCAAAACTATATTTGAGTGAAGGCGAAACCATGACATAACCACCTTCGCCTCTGACATCTAAGTTGCCAGTCATGTTACGAACATTTAAGCCTTCGTTAACTTGATAAAAATAATGATAACCACCACGAGGGGTTTTTTGTTTCAGAGGCGATCGAGTTACTTGACCAGACTCGACGAACTCCACCGCCTCGGTGCTATCACAATCTAGTACTACAAAAGTTATACCGGTGATAGCAGCCCAGTTAGCCCCTGGATATCGGACTAACCACTCTCTCAATTCTTCATGGGTCGGCTGTCTTCGTTGATAAGTCTCCCACTTTACTCTAGGGGTCTTAGCCCATTTCGCTGCTAAGATTTCATCACTTTCAAATGGATGACGCTTGCGAAAATATTCTGGAATAATTTCTTTACGTGAACCACAAGGTATTAAATGAAAACCTTCTTCCCAAAACGACCAAAGCATTTCGGCTTTGGCTTCGTCAGAAAAATTCTCTAACTGCGAATCAGCATTCAGTACTAAGGGCATTCTCTTCTATGGGTCCGTAGATATCTTCCCAGGTCATAGCGTAACCTGTCATAAGTATTAATTTTTTTGCTTGCCTTGGCCTTGGTTCGCGATTGCCATAACGCCAAGATTTTACTGTGTCAGGTGAGACCCCTAGTTCTTTAGCTAAAGGACCCTCACCTCTTTTGATAATATATTCTTTTAATGTCATGCCACGGATTGTAAATTATTTTTTGCTAAAAGTAAAAATATTTCTTGACATTTATTTTTCTTTCGCCAATACTACGCTCAGGAGTAAAGTTATGAAAGAGAATATTGTAGAAGAGTTCGACGACCTCGCCGACTTATTAGCCAGAAAAAAAAGCAACCTAGCTATGCAAGCAAGGTTACGTGACGAAAGCAAAGATTTAGATATTGCTATCGCTCGTCACCCTCGAGTTGCTGAACAAGTGAAGCTGTCTAACAACACCGGCGGTGCCACTAGAATAGATTTCACTGAGTACGATTTTGATATCAAAGTTGATTTTCGAGTCAAGCGTGAATGGGATCAAAGCAGAATCTCAGACATCTATGAAGCCGGTCAGATTCCAGAAAAACTTTTTCCCTTTAGCGTTGAGTTTAAAGAGAACAAGAAAGATACAACAGCTCTGGCTGAACAACACCCCACAATTTATCAAAAATTAAGCGAAGCATTGACCACTAAGATTTCCGATCGGCCTTATGTTTCGTTTTTAGACAAGAGGAAAAAATGAGTATATTAGATGAAATCGAAACAGGCATGAACCCTGGGCCAATAAAAATGAACATAGCTGGCACCGATGGGATAGGTAAAACTACCTTTGCTGCGGGTGCCCCTAACCCTATATTTATTAAGACTGAAGAAGGTACTAGATATGTCAACACTTCTTCCTTTCCATTGTGCGAATCGTTTGAAGATTTAATGAAACGATTAAAACAATTGGTACAAGAAGAGCATAATTTTAAAACTGTAATCCTTGACACCACCGACTGGGCAGAAAAATTAATTCAAGAAGAAGTCTGTCGTCAAAAGAATGTATCTTCCATAGAAGACATCGGCTTTGGTAAAGGTTACACCATGACAGCTGAAGGATTTCAAAAGATCTTCAGAGCCCTGGATGTCTTAAACGATAAAAAGAATATGAACGTGATTTTATTATCTCACGTTGCCATCAGAACATTTGCAGATCCTGAGCGTGAACCTTACGATCGTTGGGAACTTAATCTACACAAAAAGGTTAGTTCTAAAATTAGAGAGTGGGTTGACTTCAATCTATTTGCAAATCATCAGATTCGTGTTACTAAGTCGGGGCAGGGCTTCAATGAAAAGTCACGTGCACTTGCCATGGGTGAGCGTATGCTTTTCACAAAGTTCTCCGCGGCTTTCGATGCGAAGAGTCGAGTTCCTCTTCCCGATAAGATAGAGCTCAAATGGGATTCGTTTATTAACGAATATAAAACAGCAACTAAAAAACTAATGAGCACTAGCAGTGTGCAAGGAGATTAATTTGTGTAAAAAATGTGGCAGGCCAGCTGAAGTGATTGTGAAATCCAATGGTTGGTTTGGACCATTAAACAAAAAAATCTACATGTGTACTGCCTGTGTTCTGGAGACAAAAAAATGACAGATGAGTTTGATATAGACTTAACAAGCGTGGAAGAGGAAAATGATTTCTCACCTATCCCTAACGGGAACTATGAAATGGTGGCAAATCAATGGAATCAACACACCTCAAAAGCTGGTAATCAATCTATCAAAGTCGAGTTTGATGTGGTAGGTCCGAGTCATGCTAATAGAAAAATATGGGAATATTTTACTGTGCAAGGCAACGCCGTCCAAGTCACTGCAAGACGCGTCAAAGCTTGGCGTAAATCGATGGGTTTGAATCCAGATGTTAGCTTCAATCGTGAAGCCTTAGATGAAATGATGAATGTACCATTCACAGCTAAGGTTAGGATTGAACCTGGTACTGATGGCTATGCCGACAGCAATAAGATAAACGACTTTGTAAGCAAAGGAACTAGCACACCAGCAGAGGAGAAGTCTGCGCCAGTGCAAGATCCTACTGAAGTCGCTGCTGCGGAGAGATCTACCGGCGAGCAAGATTATGATTGGATGAAATAGGGCTTTCATCCATACCATCCACCTACCACCAAGGGTGGAAATCAAGCGAGACCTAAGCACGTCTTTAAACTGCTTTATTAAATAATAATATAAAGAGAGACGACATGAAAAGAAAAACACTTAATCTTAATGAAAAAGATTTAATATCAAATACCGAAAAGGTTATTGAACAAGTACATAAGCTTTGGCGCAATGAAGATAGCTTATTTAATCCAACCCTGGTTCAGGCTGTAAAAGATACTGAGCTCAGCATTTTAAACATAGGATATGACAATGAAAGAAAATTTAAAAAATGATTTAGAACTAGAACTGTCAGAGTTATTAAGAAAATATTCTAAAAGAAAAGATTTTGACGCTGGCAAATTTACTGCAGCACTCAATCATTTCTCTATGCGTTTGACTTATGAAATGACTCACAACACCATCGCTGCCACCGGTTTAATTGCTGTATGTTTAAACTCAGTGCTTTCTGATTTAATGGATGCTCAAGAAAAAGAAATAGTCTTTGAAGCAGATGCAAGACTAGATGATGAATTGAATACTAAGAAGACGAAACATTAATGGATCTTAGGCCCTATCAAGAAGATGCTGTCACATCGCTCTTCGATTGGTTTGGTAGCCAATCAATTACTGAACACCCTTTACTAAGTTTACCTACTGCTTCTGGCAAGACAGTAATCTTTTCTACTTTTATCAAGCGACAGATTATGTCGTACCCAGATACTAGGTTTTTAGTTCTAGCTCATCGGCAAGAACTAATTGAGCAAGCTGAAAGCAAAATAAAAAACGTTTGGCCTCAAGCACCAGTCGGTGTTTTATCTAGCAGTTTAAAGAGACATGAGTTAGATGCTCAGATCCTGGTTGCTTCCAGAGATACTCTAGCTGCTGGAAATAGGTTAGAAAAAGTTGGTAAGTTTGATTACATTATTATTGATGAAGCTCACAATCTTTCGCCAGACGATCAAACCAGATATCAAAAAATTATTACCGAGCTGTCTGCTGAACATGCTACTAGGGTTATGGGCGTTACTGCTACGCCTTATCGCATGGGTCAAGGTTACATTTATGGTAAACGTAAAGATCATTTCTTTTCTGACGTTGCTTATCAAGCGAAGATCCCAGATCTTATTGACCAAGGTTATTTAGCAAGAATAGTATCTTACCAGGTAGCTGACGAAACTATCATTGATGCTAGTAAAGCCAAATTAAAATTCAAAGGTGGAGATTATAAAGAATCAGATTTAGAGAAGTTAGCTTTAGATGAACAAACTATTCTGGCCATCATTGCTGATTGGTCAGACAAAGCTTACAGCAAAGGTCGAACTGCTACTGTCTTCTTCTGTGTCTCAGTATTGCATGCTATGAAGATGAACATGTTCTTAGCCAAGCAAGGTATCAAATCCAAACTACTTACCGGTGAAACTCCAGGCGACGAGAGAAGGCAGATCCTAACAGATTTTGAGTCAGGCGAGCTAAACGTCATCTGTAACGTTGGTGTCCTCACAGAGGGCTGGGATGCGCCTAAAACGGATTGTATTGCTATGCTTAGACCTACGCAAAGCTTAGGCCTGTATGTGCAGATGTGTGGTCGAGGTATGCGTGTTTACCCAGGCAAAGAAAACTGTTTGTTATTAGACTACGGCGAGAACATTGCTCGACATGGGTGCATTGATACAGCTCAACCCAATCAAGAATTTAAAGTTAGAAGACCAAAGATTTGTGGCGAGTGTTTAGCTATAAGCCCACCTCATGCTAAAAAGTGTATTGAGTGCGGCACTGAGTTTCCTGTCTCAGAGTTTTCTACTTACCTAGTACCAATTGAAGAACGTAAGGTTGCTAAACAAACCAAGGCGGCCAGTGGAGCTGTGATCTCTGATGAGAAACCAGGAGTTAAAACCAAAGATGAAATAGTCACCAGCACTTCAGCAACCTTGGCCACTTCTAAAAACGGCAACGATTACTGTCGAGTTTTCTTTCAGATAGAAGATAGTTTTTTACCCAGATCCTTACCGCTTATGTTTGAGCATCCTAGAATGAGTGGTCTAGCTATCAACCAATGGTGTAGAATTGTGGATGCAAAGAAGTGGGGAGTACCGCGTCGATCTGAAGATGCCGTCCGTAAAATTAATCAAGGTGCTATGCAAGACGTAAACAAAATAACTGTCAAGAAAGAAGGCAAATATTTTAATGTCAAAAGAGTAGTCGTCACCAATAAAGAGGTTTATATATGAAAAAGATAAATGAAATGATCGACCATGTTATGTTGGAAGAGCCAGCTAGTTACCGTCCTTACTTAGGAATGAGTCAGATTGGTAATCCAGACGAGCGTATGCTTTGGTTAAACTTTCGTTGGTGTTTACCACCCAATAGTTTTGAGCCTAGAGTCTCAAGGATCCTGGATCTGGGCCAACATTTAGAAGATATCATTGTTGATTATTTAAAGAAAGCCCAAGGCTTTGAAGTGTTTGAAAAAGATAAGAAGGGTAAACAATATACAGCTTCCTTATTAGGCGATCATTTCTCTGGTCATATTGATGGCGTGATAAAAGGTTTGCCAGATACAGAGGTTCCTTCGATTTTAGAAATCAAAACCGCCAACGATAATCGTTTTAAAAATTTAATTAAAGAAGATAGTTATGAGCGTTGGTCTATGGAATACGAAGCTCAGGTGCATTGTTATATGGGGGCTTTTAAATTAGATAAATGCTTGGCTTTGGTTTACAACAAAAACAACTCAGACATTTACACCGAAGTTATTAACAAAGACGAAGAGATCTTTCAAAGTATGTTGGCTAAAGCTAGACGAATTATTACTTCAGAGAATCCGCCAGAGAGTTTGGTGCCTGAAACAGATTGGCGAATTAAAAATTTAGCTAAAGAATCTAGGGATGTCTACATGCAAAGAGCTTATCCACAACAAAAGAATTGTCGTAATTGCAAACACAGTAAGCCTTTGATAGATAGTAGCGGTGCTACTTGGCTTTGTAATAAAGGCCAAGAGATTTCTAATCCAAAAATGCAGAGGCGAGCTTGTCAAGATCATGAGTGGATCACAGGCCTAACGCCATTACCTTTCTAAATTATTGTAAGTTTTTGTAAAATCATAGTATAATTTGACATATTCCTTGTAATGAAAGGAGGTCAACGTGAAAAATTTATGTGATTTTGAAGACCCTTTTATAGAAAGATCAGGCTGTAAACCTGTTTGGATTAACAGAGCTACGTTTGAGTCTTTAAATAAATTTGCTTCAGACAATGAAAAAGACGTTAAAAATATAATAGAGTACTTGGTGGTATTAGCTTTGAACAACCACGAAAGAAAAATTGAGGAAAGAATTAATTTCGATTTAGAAAGCGTTTAATTAATTTTTACTTTTAAAGTCTATTATATTTTTACACCACCAGAAGAACATGTCTTCCGATAGATTGTGTTTCATAATGTTGGCTCTGTGTGCTACCAATTGTATGTTCCCAACTACATAACCTTCATGCGGCAGGATCCTGTCTAAAGAAGCATTGAGTTCTTTCTTGCCTTGACCATCTTTAGCATGCGTCATTAAGACGCCAGACAAGGCGCACCGGCCCTCTTGTTCATCCCAGACATCAATTACATCATCCAGGGTAATATCCCACTTCAGATCGGGTCTTTTCTTTTTTCTGGAACTTTTTAATTGCGTGAATATTAGGGCTAAAAATTTGTAGGGATCTTGAGTTACATTCTGGTAACGTTTTTTTTGATAACAACTTCGACAGGTCTTCCGATAAGAGATAGTACCTGTCGGTCTTACCTTGGGCTCAAACTGCTCCATAGGTTTACTCTTCCGACAGACGGAACAAGTCTTTTTGTCTTGGGTCATCTTATTCTCTAGGAGAAGATACGATCTGTATTATCAAGCCTGGGTACAACGCTTCCACCAATTTCTTTTTGAGTTTGAAGACATCAGTTTGCACTCCTTTGGTATCTTCCACCACCTCCTCGCCATTAGCGTTTTTGTATTTAAAATCCGCCTTGTATAAACAAATCTTTTTACCTTCGATAAAACATGGATAAGGTGGGTGCACCTCTATATCTGATACGGCACCAGCTCTTTCTAATTCTTTTAAGAATTTATATCTGGCTGCCTCTAGCTTACTGTCAAAGACGTAACCATCTAGCTTTACTTTGATCGCACCGTATTTGTTATAAGCCATTTTTTAATATACAATAATTTATCAAAAATAAGAAAGAATCAACATATTAGGAGAATCTTACATGACTCATGTTACCATAGGTGTGAACAAAGAAACGCATAAAAAACTTAGCGAACTCGCTTCATTAACTCATCGTACTAGGGCTAATACTGTCGAGTGGTTGGTTGATAGGGCCATAAGCCAGATTAAGTTAGCTGAAAAAAACGGCAACGCCGAACAAATTAAATTTGGACTTTAAGATCCCCCTACTAATTTTTCTAGTTCTTGCTGTCTTAATACTTGAGCTCCAACAGTTGGTGTTTGTGGGGCTCTAATCGTAGGTGTTTCTCTTCTAAAACCGCCAGTTAAAGGTTGAATTAAAGTTGTTTCTTTAGCTCCTATTTCTGTTACTGGTAACAAGTTTCTAGCTTTATCATAATCCGATCGATAGGCTTCTGTTATTAATTCTTTTTGTAGAGTTGAGGGTTTAAATATACCGCTCATAACTAGTTCAGGATTAGCAACTTTTGCTTTTTTTAATTCGTTTAATATTTTTAATTCATTTAAGCCTAACTCTCTAGCGTCTTCTATAGCCAGATAAAGATCTCTCATGCCTTTGTATCTGCCTTCATTTGATTCTATGTAAGCTTTAACAAAATCTTCTGCTTCTCTTGTGTTTGTAGATCTGGCCACTCTATTGAATTCATTAGCTGCTGCTCTAACAATATTGTTAGTTTCAAAACCTCTGTACCTTAAACTTCTTTCTATGTTTGGACGAATTACTCTTAATCCACTAAAGCCTTGTACCAAAGTTTCAGCAGGATCTATGCGAGTTCCTCTAGCAGTTTTTAATTTATCTTCGCCCAATAAACCTGTACTAGCTATTACAGCTGTAGGAAAATCTTTTGCTGTTGCTGAAATGCCGAGAGGCAAATCACTTGCTGGATCTGTAGTTATGTTAAAAGGCAAAACAGGCGGAGCAATACCTTGTATTTGATGCACAAAACCTTTAGCAGCCTTGGTACCAAAACTGTCACTAGCTCGATATAAAGGTCTACCTGTTTCAGTTTGACCTGTGTAAGCTTCAAAAATTAATTTAGATGAAATAGAAGCTGTAGTAAATGGCGATGCTAATTCTCCAATTGAAAATATTGCGGCCTCACCAAAAGTTTTTACTAAGTTGTCTTCGTTTCTTTCTCCTTCTTCAAACTCTGCAATCAATCTATTGAAAGGTCTAGCTAAATAATCATAGGGGTTTGTATAACTAAAATTAATCATTTGAGTTATCTTGCCATTTTCATCAGTTGCTAATGGCACTAAAGTAGCTGTCTTGTCCCAAGGTGCAGCAAAGGATCTTTTGTAAGCATCTATTTGTTCTTGATCAGCGCCAGTCAAAGTTAAACCTAAACTAGTTAATGAAGCTGGAACTGCTGTTGTTGCAACTAAAGAACTGACAGCTCTTTTCATACCAGCTGCTTGCAACTCTGGATTCGAACTAGCTAATTCTGTGGCTGCTCTTTTGCCTATATTAGAAAATGTTCTAACTACTTCTGAAGGAAACGCAGCAAAATTACCAATCGGTAATTTAGCTAAATCTTTTATTATGTCTCCCGTTCTGCTGTAGTTTTGATAAACATTCTTAGCAATTTGAGCTGCTTCTTGATCTAAAAAACCTATTAAATTTTTAGAAGCTTGTGCAGTTATCAAACCATCACTAGCTGCTTTTGTTAGAAACTCGTCAATGTCACCGTCTTTAACACCACTGTTTTTAAATCTACTGGCTAGTTTATTAATGCCATCGTTAGTGGCTAAAACATCGCCATTTATTTTACTAGTATTAAAATCTAATTTATTTTTTGCAGAAATAATTGGTACATCTTTATCGCCATGTTTTACTAAAGCTCTAAACAATTTATTTTTTTCAGAGATAAAATTATAATCTCTAATGACATCATCACTTCCAGTGTAAAGTTTTTGTGCGCCTTTATTAAAGCCACTATTTCTAAAACCTTTGATAAGTTTACTATTACTAATTCTGCCAAAGAAGGTAGATTGCTCTGCAAATTTTGCTAAATCTTCTATCTCTCCTATGAAGGCAGAACTTTTTTGTTCTATCAAACCTAAGTCTTTAACCTTTTGAGTCTCTCGTTTTATTCTATCTTTGCTAAAATTAGAAAAAACTTTATTAATAGAATTTACAAAACTACCACCACCCATATTACCAGCGGCAAAAGTCATGATCGTACCACCAAATGGGTTTCTTATTTGAGCACTGGGGCTAAGCACGGTTTTATTATATTGAGCTGCTGATTTAAGCCCTAAAAATGTTTGATAAGGTTGTCCTAAAGATTGAGCTACTGAAGTAGTCCAAGTGTTATTGGCATCTAACAAAGCATCAGCAAATCTTTTGGTTGCAACCATGCCAGATAAATCTCCAGCGGTATCATCAAAGACCTTAAACTCTGTGCCTTTTTGATCAACAAAAATATCTCCTGGTTGTTTGCCTCTAACATTTAAATCTTCTTGCTTAAATATAAAAGGTTTTATCCCATAAGTTTCAGCACCATCATTTAATTTTTTTAAATCTGTAAAAGTTTTAGCTCTACCGGTTAGCGCGCTTATTTTTTTAGAAGTGTTGTAAGCTAAAAGCTGTGTATTTGCTAAACTCTTTTTCCAATCTTTTTCTAAATACCCGCCGACCTCACCTAATGCTTTACGTACAGCTGGCAAAGAATCTAACTTTCTGCCTTTTAAAATATCAAGTTTTAAGTTACCTGAAAATAACTCAGCAGTTGCTTTTGGATTTTCAAAAGAAAAAAGATCAAACTTGCCACTAGTCAAATCATTAAATATTTGTTCGGCATCTTTTATAGCTTGACTGCCTGAAACTCCTTGGTTTTTAGTAACTAATTCTGCAAGTTCATCTATGGCTTTAGCTCTTAAATCATCATCTATTTTAAAATTAGGATCTGTAAATTTTTTAAAAGCTCTTTGTGTATAAAAGCCATCATTCAATCTTATAATTTCTTTTAAACTTTCTGGAACAAGTTCATCATTAAAACCTAAAAGCATTTCACTTTTTAAATTTATATCTTCTCTTTGTCTTTTTAATATCTCAGAAAGATGTCTGTCTTTATTATTAATTCCTAAAGCTTCATAATTTATTTGATCGCCTTCAAAACTTTTAATTTTTTCTAACGCTTGATCTTGAACTTGTTGCATTTCTAATCTGTCATTTATCTTGTCTGGATTCTTGTAACTAATTCTAGTCTTAGGAGAATAATAATCTCCTATTGCCTGGGCTAATTCGTTTTGTTGTCTTGTGTTTAAAGTTCCAGTTGTGCCTAACTTTTCTACTGTATTCATGACTTCGCCAAAATCTCTTTCTACTTGTTTAACTGATTGAATGGTAGCTTGAGCAGCGGCTTCTTTTATCTGTGCCACATCGTCTGATTTAAGAGCACCTTGAAAAGTAAATTTATCCATGATGTTTTTCATCAAGCCTTGACTAGATTCATCTATGGCTTTTTCTGCACTTACAAATTTACTTTTACCAAATCTATTGGCAACTACAGGAGCTAGAGCAACTCCCAAAGCACCTGTTATTTCTGAACCTCCTTTAGCTAAACCTTTTAAAACTAATGGAGCTGTGCCAACAATAGCTGCTGTTTCAGCAAATACGCCAAGTCTGTCCATCAGCCTAGCAGAAGCAGCCTCTGCGCCATTTAATTTTCTTAATCGTTCTTGGTCATCAACTTCATCAAACAACAAGTCAGACAAGGTTTCTACATCATCTGTGGCTACAGCTGCATCAACGGCACCTGTTGCTAATAACTTAGCACCAGTTCCTGCTTTTGATAATGCGCTTGCCACACCTAAAGCCGGTATTCCAAATTGAGTTAGATATTGAGCTATATGTCCAGCAGTGCTATTAGTCTCTGGCTTAAAACTTTCAAAGTAATTGTTTAATTTTTGTGTTAAATCAGTATCAAATATTTGATCAACGACAGTTGTACCTAATGTTGTTACTCCTTGAGGAATACCAACCAAACCAGCTGCTACACCTCGACCTATATCACCAAAGGCACTAGATTTTCTTTTACCTCTTTTTAAAGCTTTTCTAGCGTATTCTTCTGGATTTTCTACTGAATCTGGTACTGATACTCTTTTGCCATCAATAATTACTGTAGGCATTTTTAATCACCAGAAAGTAAATTTCTTATATTTGGAAGAAAGCCTCCTGAATTTCCTTCAGCACCTGTTTTTAATTCAGCTTTGTTTAATAATGCTCTAAGATCTTCATCACTTTCCATCGTTAAATATGCTTCTATGAGAGGAATTTTATTTCCATTTCCAAGATCTAATTGAAAATCATCAAACTCATAGTCGCCACCAAACCTTTCGTTTAGAAGACCGAGGAATGGAGCTGATCCTTGTTGTAAATTTTCAAGAGTAAGATTGTCAGATCCTCCTTTTTGACTTAATAAAAACTCTTGAACTGTTGGAGGCTCTTCTCCCTCTGGAGTTTGTGCAACTACAGTTGCATACAATCTTTCTAAATCTGTCTTAGCTGCATCTGACTTACTCAAAGAATCAGCGAAGGCTCCACCAAATTCACCTAAACTAAGGAAGCTTCTAACTGGCCCTTCTGTTGGACGTAACATTGCAGACCCTCCAGCTATCAAGGCTCTTGCTAAAGCTGGATCCATATCTTTTAAAAAATCAAATCTGCCTTTTACTTCTTTTTCTACTGAATCATCTAAAACTTTTTCCTCGTCCATTTGAGGAACAATTTTGTCTTCAATAGCAGTTTCCACAGCATCAGGTTCTAATAAAGCCTCAGTGGCTACAAGAGCTGGTGCCCCATAAATAGCTGTTCTAATTAAATTTTTTTGCACTGCTTTGTTTCCGGCTACTGGTTTAATAGCACCAGCTATAGCTTTAAGCTCTCCAGGTATTGCTGATTCTGTAGTAGGAGGTCTATCTGTTACACCATCTTTTTTTGTATTTTTCTTCTTGTCTTGTTTTAACATTTTTTTAACTCGGTCAAATATACTTAACGCTGCTTGTAATTTTGTTTTTGGGACACCACCATCAGCCATATTGGCTACTCCAGCTACTTCTTTGGGTACAGTGAGTTGCATAAAGGTAGATCCTCGTCCTGAGCCTTTAAGACCAAGTCCAGTTTTTGGAACAGACTCTTGAATTTTTTTAACTTGATTCATAGCTTTAGTTAATTTAGCGCCTTTATATCCTGCTTGAATTAACCTAGCTGCTATCGCTGCTGGAGGAAAAACTGTCAAAGCTAAAATGCCAGCATCAGCAGCCATTGTCCCTGGAGAACTAGTGTCAAATAAAAGACCGTCTTCTCCAACTAATAAATTACCTATACCTCCTTCACCCATAGCATCACTGCCATCTTTTCTGTTTTGTATTTCTCCAGTGGCCTGATTAAATTTTTCAGTTGATGAATTAAATTTACTTCTCATTTCAAGAGGTAAAGAATAAAAGTTTTTATAAACATCTGGATATTTTTTTTCTATATATTTAAATTTTAAATCTTCTACATTGCCATAATCTTTTTGAAATTGTCCAAAAGTTTTAGTGCCGTCCATATATTCTGACATTAAATTTTTAACAAAATTAGTAGCTTCAATATCAGCTTTAATTTTTTGTTCAGCTTTATCTCTTTTAGATTTTATTAATTTTTTATAATCAGTTTCTATTCCCAAAGATTCTAACATGCTGTTAATACCTTTTTTCATAAAGTCTTCTTTGTTTGATGAACCACCATCTTTTCTTTTTTGTATTTCTCCAATAGCCGAAGCTATGCCACCATCAGCAAATCTTTTTTCAAATTTAATTCCAGTTTCCATAGGGTTATTGTATATAGAAAGATTTGGATTCATATCGTATGTTACTTCTTTGCCTCTTGCAGACAGTCTGGTATTCTTTAATATTTCATTCAAAGCCATTTCTTTTAAAATATCTTCTAATTCTTTTCCTTTGGAAGCTTCTTTAAGAACTTCTGTTATACCTTTACTTAACATTAGGGAATTAATCCTTTTATTCCAGCAGCGGTTGCTGTAGCCCCAGCTATTTGTGCTAGTGGACTTGGTTGACTAAATGCTTGTGGTTGAAAAATTTGTGAGCCAGTGCCACCAGAGATACCCCCTAAAGGCATACCTGCTAATAGTTGTTGGCCTCTTTGCAATCTAGCAAAAGGTTCGTCAGCTAAGACATCAGCTGCTCTAAATCTTCTACTGAGAGCATCTTGAGTAATACCTCTTTGTGCTTGTCCTAGATTTTCAAGCGTGCCTATTCTACCAGTTAATAAATTTTGACCTGCTGCACCTATGGAACCAAGTTGTGAACCTAAGCCAGAAATACCTTGACCAAGTGTGCTGTAAGCTAAACCAGCCGTGCCCATGCCTTGTCCTAAACTACCTAGTTGGCTAACTTGTCTTGCGGCAGCGTCTCTAGCGCCTTGGAAACCTTGAGATCTAATACCGCCGACAGCTTCTAACAAACCTCTACCCAGCGCTTCTTGTCTTTCAGTTTCTTGCAATCTGCCTCGGCTACCGCCAAATGCTCCAGCGCCAACTGCACCAGCACGATTAGCTATGCCTTGCTGTTCTGATTGTTCAGTTATATCTCTAATAGCTTGTTGAACGACTTGTTGTTCAAATGGATCACTAAAAGTTTCAATCGCTTCGCTAGGATCTCTAGCCAATTTAGCTGCTTCTGCTAAATTAAAAGTACCTTGACCTAGTTGATCAACTCCAAATCTAGCAGCATCTATTCCTTCTCTAGCAACGCCAACTGCCTCTGGTATGTATTCACCAAACTGTCCTAGATTGCCAGATAAGGTTCTAGCTTCTCTTTCCAAATCTGTTAAATCAGCCGTACCTTCAATAGGTATATCTCTTTCTTGAGCTATTAAACCTTCATATTCTCCAGGCGAACCAAAATAAGCGGATAGTATTCTTCTGCTAATGTCCTCTGCAAAAGGATCAACAAATTGATAACCAGTTTGTGGTAATTCTACCTGTTCAGCTGGAGGACCTTTTTTTACTTTGCTCTTACAAGTACAACCCATTATTATTACCTCAAATCGTTGTAGTAAGTTCCACCAATTTTATGAAACCCATTTTTAAAAAATAACTTTTCTGCTTTTTCAATGCTAGTAATATTATAGATACCCATAACTATAGGCTTGTTTTTTTCTTTAGCATAAGCCATAGCAGTTTTTAATAAAAGGTCTGAGGGTTTTTCGCCATCAGTAATCTCTCTGTGTTTAGGCAATACATAAAACCAAGAGTCACCTAGAAAATTTTCATTAGACCACCAATGGTCGGTTTCTTCTAAACCTACACTGCCAACTATATTATCATTTTTGTCTCTTACTACGAAAACAACACCGTCCAAAAGAACACTATTTATTTTGTGTGAGACTCTGCCCCAATGTAACTTTGGAGATTTGCCATCAATTGAAAAAGAATGTTCTTTATGAAAATTATCAGCTAAAAACTCAGCTATCTCTTTGCCATCTGCTTCACAAAATTTTAATTTATCTACCGTAAATTTACTCATGACATTGATCCCATATATTGTTCAGCAGCTTTTTGTAAAGCATACATTTGTTTTGCGCCTTCCATTCTTTGTGCAAATGGGTCATCAGCTGGCGCACCAGCTAAGGCACCGATACCGCGTACTGCTTTAGCATTAGTAATAAATTCACCATCACTCAACATGGCTGGTATTTTATCGTCACGTTCTCCGCCAGGACCAGTTACTAAATCATCCCGATCTGGAAACATTTGACCATCTACCATCATACCATCGGCTGCATATAGCTGACCTTCAATCCTTCTAGGCTTTAAATTGAACTGCACTCTTTCTTCTGGGGCTGCAGCCATAGGATCAAATCTACCAGGTCTGTCAACATTGTAAGCCTTAGTAACCTCTGAATAATAAGGTCGATAAATAGCTTTTAAAGGAGAATCTTTGTCAATATATTGAGCACTATCTGGAGTATATTGTTGAGTTCTTTGTAAATCAAATATAGCTTTTTGCAATATTTTGTCTCGATTACTTAAACTTGGCAAAGTATCTATTATACGTTTTAAGTCATCATCTAATTCAGAAATACCGCCATTAGCCATTCTAGTTATTGGCGGAATTTTTGGTGCCTGAAAAGCGCCTATACCACCAGAAATAATTTCACTACTTCCTTGATCTAATAGGTCTGAAGAAAGTTCTAAAGAATCTACTAAATTTTCTAAATCTTCTTCTTCTATATCTATATTTTTTATTTTATCCAAGATACTAGATAGACCGCCCATTTTAAAACCTTCAATATCTTGGTTTTCTTTGAATACCTCCATTGCCATATCTGGATCCATGGCCATACCACCAGCTTCTAACATAGCAATACCACCAGCAGCAAAACTATCTGGATCGTAGCCCATTTTTTCTACGACATCAGGCCTTTTCTCTGCTAGAGACATTAAGCCTTCTTGATTTGGTTTTATGTCTTTCATATAACTATTCCTTTAAATTACTACGTGCGACAGATTTAGACTTTTCCCAGCTACGCATACCACCAAGTCCTAATAAAC
>Ga0163179_10001039_pt1 | contig 19892 bp, 15 predicted proteins | sample AtlANTMetagenome_FD_109643 | JGI IMG/M metagenome (GOLD analysis project Ga0163179, IMG submission 109643) | Marine eukaryotic phytoplankton communities from the Atlantic Ocean - Atlantic ANT 2 Metagenome | ecosystem: Environmental > Aquatic > Marine > Oceanic | place: North Atlantic Ocean... | reverse complement strand
TGTGGCGCCAAGTGCGAGTTAAATCACTTGGAATATTCTCAAAATACAATTTACCGTCTACATATACGCCGACACATTCTGTTTTATCGTCTAGGCTCTGATAATACAATTTTCGCTCCGAAACCTTTTTTATATTGACTATAAAGATAACTCGATGAGCCACGGTAGTCAAATGGTTGATTAATAATTTTTTCAAATATGCCTATACTTTTTGAAATCCCTTTAGTACCCCCGGGACTATAAATTTCTAGACACTTATTAATAATATCATCTTTCTTTTCTTTTGTAAAGTCTTTAGGATCTTCAGCGAACCTAATGTCAAAAAATAACTTTAACATTTTTGCATCATTGAAAGTCATGTTAAATTGTCCAGTACTGTACTTTTTAGGTTTCACATAGCTGACTATTAACCCATTTTTGCAAGATTTAAGCTTTGCTATCTCGTTTTCAATAACTCTGTTATAAACATCTAACAAGTACGCCCTAAATCTTTTAATAAAAAGCATTTCAGGCCGAGCAAATCCAGAATTTAATATCATATCAGTTTTCCCAAGACCATAAGCCTGTGCATATTGTAACATAGGCTGAGAGGCGATGTCTGCAATGATTCTCCAAGGAATATTTTTATCCACTGCAAAACCATAGGATCTGCATGCATTTAAAAAATATTCCCAGTTTTTGCTCCTATAAAATAAGGTCATTTTTTGATTATCGTTAAAATAGTCTAAATCAGCTATCTCAATTACTAAACCGCTAGCTGTCATAGGGCAATACTTACTTTTTAAGTATGCTGAAAATGTAAACGGTATTTCATGGCAACTTTTGAGCACGTAATTTTTAAAATATACAAGAAAATCATTAAAGTTTTTAATTTCGACTGCTTCGTCACTTTTAAGTTTTTCCACAAGACTCTCAGTAAATGAAATCAAATGTGTATTGTAGAGTTGAACTGGATCTGTGTACGCCTTGTGTGCCACTATGTTGCTTAAATGCTGTTCATCAGCGTAAATTTTGTTAGCCGTGATTGCTCTCGAAAACTGTAAGGCTAGCTTTTCAAACGCATCGGCCACAAACGACATGGCGGCGTATGAAGCGCCTTGTGATGGAGTCGCGGTCAACGGTTTTAATTTAATTGCCGTGTTGTCAAAATACATTGGTACAAAATTACGCTGAACTTTACCGTAGAAAAATTTCTCTCCTAAGTTAAAGTCAATCAAATTGCCATATTCTTTTATGTCAGCAAATGTATCAATATTATAAACTGTTTTTTTGTTATAAGTTTTAAAAGAGTCCTCATCCGGATTTTCAATATATAAGTCAGACATTTTATTATTTCCTTATTTAGTTATCACCGCTTGGTGGTGTTGATACTTGGTCTTTTTTAGCACTTGCGAAAGTGCTTTCATCAATACCGGAGACAGCGGCATTTTCATATAGTCCTAGTTTTTTACGCTTTGCGTTGCACTTACCTTTAACAGTAGTATTTTGACCACCGCCTTGTTCAACAACGCTTTTATCTGATTGTGGATTCTTAGAGTGGACCCAGACAGCCGTAAGTTTTGTGTTTGCAGTACCGGGTGCAAATTCATGTTGGCTTCTGATTATCATATAATAACCGCCAATACCTATATCTGTCAAGTCAAAATCCTTACCATATGCGGCTAAATTAGGAGCAAAACCTTGAGGGTCGACAAATATGTAAGTGCCGGGAAAAGCACGAACATTGGCATAACTATCAATTTCAACATCATAAAGTTCATAAAGTTGTGTTAAACCTCGCATGCCTTCGCTTTCAAATCTTACTTCTTTCAGCCCGGGCGAGTTTGTTTTTCTTAATTGTATATTTTTAACAATCCCGGTATTTTTACCCAATAAATAATGAAAAATACCGCGTTGCTCGTCTTCAGATTGATTGCCATTCATTAAATTTGTTGGCTGTACTCTTCCAGCGTAAAATATAAAATGATTAAATTCTTTTCCATAACCCTCGTTTGGATTTTTAAACTGAGCTTTTCCTGATATATTCAGTATAGATACTGCTTTTCTATTGTTAGTAACAAATAATCTTGGTCCCAAATTATTTTGCTCCATACCCATTTGTATTCTGTGTGTTATCCGATCCTTAACTTTTCCTTTGCCCAAATCCATTCCATAAGATGTCACACACGATTCAAATAATCTAGTTTTTTGTTTTACATTGATTCCCTTGCATGTTGATTTGTTTAAATAATTTTTTATTAATAAGTTGAAAAAATCTTTTAAAAATTGAGTCAAAGGATATATCGCCTGATCTTTCTGTAATAACTTAGATGTTAAAAATTCTGTAAACTGTGCGACGGATATTGGAACATCAGCGAAATTAACATTAGCGTACCTTTGTTTGGTATAATCATAAAGTTCTAAAGGTCCCAATGTTAATCTAAATTTTTTATATTGATCAATTAATGCAGTTAAATTATTAAGTTCTAAACCCTTTAATTCAGGATCGTACGGCAAACCTTCAAATTCTTGAGATTGCGCAACTAATTCACGTGTTGTTTCGAGAAAAGAAGTCATTTCACCCACAATAATATCGATGATATCACCGGCATACAAAAAAGGAATCTGAACGGCATTAACCCATGGATCGCTAATAATTGAACTTTCGACACCTGAGACTTGTTTATCGTCTTCTTGAAGAGTTTCCCATAGTTTAGTTAGATCGTCGCTTAAATTTTCTGCAGAATCATTTGAGCCGACTTTGACTTGATCCGAGTCGAATTTGAAATGTGGACCTTGCTCGACAAGCATTCTTAATTCAGGTCGGGTCAATTTTAGTATGTAAATTTTATCTTCTCTAAAAAGCTGTGTCATCAGGTGATTCATCATACATATTTTCTCTCTTTCAACAGCTTTGGCATCTTCTTTTTCACGTTCTGCTTTGGCACTTTCTTGCTCATCTTTTGATGCAAGATCGCACGCTGCATTTAATTCAAGGGTGTTGTAAGCCAACTGTCGTGCTAATATTTTAGAAAAAACGTATGGCTCTGTGAATATATTTAAATTTGGTTTTGAAAGCGCTTCTTCAATATAAGCATAGTATTCAATAGTGAAAGTAACACGGCCTTGCTCATCAAAATCAAAGTTGTGAGTCACTGGCGTAAGATTAACAGACACAAACGATTCGTTAAGAGCGCCACTGGACGTTTTTATGTTTTTAACGTGCGGGTTATATCCAAATACTGCTTTTAATCTGAAACTTAAATCATTTTCAAAAGTTGAGTATTTTTCTATTTTTTTACCGCCAGTTTTCAATGCCAATTCAATATATCGGTATATTTGTGCTTTTTCTTTTGAGTCACGTGGATTACTGATCCTTTCTTTTAAAAATTCATCAAAACTGTTAGCTTGCAATTTTAACGTTGCTTTTATTGTGCGAGATGCAGCAAACATATCTTGCCCATCGAAGGTTAGATTAAATGACTTAATACCAACACCAAAACCGCGGCGGGCTTTATTTTGAAAAATGTCAGTAACATCGTTGTATTGATCAGAAGCAAAAGAGTCAAAAGATATTTCATGCTCAACAATTGAATCCTCTGATTCTACAACCTTAAACAATCTTATCAACGGTTGCAAAGCGGCAATGTCTGATGTAGGCATGTTGAATAGGTCTTTATAAGACTCGGTTTGTGTTAGCCTGTTAATGAACCCATAAGCTTCCCCGTCTACTAAAAGTGGAGCGTTGCCAATTCTAAGCCCTCCCATGTTTGGCTCATATGGTAAACGAGCACGTTTTGGACCTGGCGTTAATGTCAAATCTCTATGATATTTTGCTAACGGCACCACTTGACTCAAAATAATACATTCCTCTTTGTATTCAATTTCGCTATCAACGAACACAGTGCGCTGGGTTGGATCAGCTTCTCTTGCTAATGCTTCTGCGGCTGCAGCGCGTTCTTCTCCGGTGCCTCCACCGTGAGCCAAAGCGGTACCAATACCTGCGCCGGCGGCATTTTGTAATTCTTGTTCAATTTCATCGTATTTTTCAGCGCACGATGTTAAGCCCGGGGATGTTACAGCGCTTTCGGCGGCATCTGCGGCACGACTGGCGCCTTTTAAAGCTTCTATGTCAGACTGAGGGGCGCCCTCAGACTTGAGCTTTTGTGCTAATTCATCAATTCTTTCTTTTAAGGTACCGCCATCCACCGTTTTAGATGCCAAAGTTCTACCACTGTTATCAAACAACTTCGTGGCGCCGCGGCGGCCTGCGTTTGCTCTTTGTGCTTTCGCAGCCTCTTCGCCAATCGATGTTGAATAGTCAGTATAGCGACTTGCAGGATCACCGGCTTTGAGTCGACCCGAATCTTCAGTCTCAGTACCTGTCTGCCACCTGACAATATCATTCCCAAGCTCATTGTCTAACTTATCACCTTTCTTGCGTTTGCCATCAGCACCAACGCTATTTATTTTCATCGACGATGCTTCAGATATTGTACCTCCAAGAAGTTCATCAATTGTTTCGCCACCCGAAAGTTTATTATTGCCGAAAAAAGACAAATTATCGAGGGAGCTATTAAGCTGACCTGCGGCTTCAGCAAAGCAATCTTGTGATTCTATAATAGCATCACAATTTTCTTGGAGTACTTCTTTATAATCATCGGCGCCGGCCCGTAAGTCGGCTGGTGCTTTACATTTATTACCAGCAGACACGCGTTAAACCCCCAGCGCTCTAGTTATTTGCTCTAAGTTGAGTGGGATTTCTAATACGGATCCATTCTCTATTTCGGCTTCGGTAGGATAACCATTATACCATGCAATAATCCACCACAAATTTTGATCACCATAATAATCATAAGCTAAATTATAAAATCTATCTCCATATTTCCAAATATATCTCTCAGTAGCTAAAAAAGCCCGATCAGCGACGTCGGGATGGTTGAGCATCGGTGTTTCATAATGCGATATAAATTTAACATCTCTTAATTTGCGCAATGGCTCATAATATTTGCTAGCATTTAATAATATTTCTTTTTCGTCGTATCTTGCCATAATAAGTTCCTACTGATTTTGTTGTTCATATCCTTTTTTTGCACTCTCAAGATATGCTTTTTCATCTGGATGCATTTTATCTCCGCGGTTCTTAAGGCGTTTTTGATCTCGCTTATAACGCCCTTTACCAAACATACCACCATAGCGCGCTTCGGCATCGTCTTTCTGCTGTTGGGTTTTCTTAGCTTGATCTTCTTTGTCTTTTGCTTCTTCTGCCGACATACTAGCAAACTCATTGTCTGTTGCCGGTGAGGACGTTGCGACACCATACGGGAAAAGCTCTCCGGATTGGCGGCTTGCAACATCTGCAGAGTCAGAACCAAAACGATTTCTACTATTCCAACCGAGAGGGTGTTCATGAACTGGCGTGAAACTAATTACTAATTCAATATTTTTAGGCAATATTGTGTTAGGTACCGGCTGACTTGTGGGTCCACTACCACCGAAACTAGCATCAAGGCTATCTCTTGGGCTCGCTGGGTTTATTTTTTCAAAAACACCTGCATCACGGTTCTCAAGATTGTGATTAACTGTTAAAGACGAAATAAACCCGAGTGTACCTAAGTGTGGTTCAGTACCACGTGATTGATAGCTAGCGTAATACTGTGCGTTTGACATTTCTTTGGTAGCATTACCAGCAGTCCCTGCATCGGACATGTCTTGCAACAAGTTCATTACTTTTATTCTAACAAGCGGGCCTTGTGATATTGTTTGCGCTTCTTGAACATGCTCATAATTAGGATACAGAAATTGTATCAATTTTTGTACTTTAGACAAATTTTCAAATGCCTCGCTTTCGCTAGCTGCGGGCACCACAAGCGATAAATTGATTTTTCGTCCAGTTTGAACGAAACTGTGTATTTCATCTGCACGACCAAACACTTGCTCGGATTTCCAAGTAGAGCTATATGTTTCATTAAAAGAAGTTATAAAAGCTTTAAAATATACGCTATTGTCAGATGGAACGTGCAGAAAAGAAACGAATTGTTTCTTAATATTAGCTAAAGCATCAGAGCCGTCAGAAAAATAAGTTTTTTTCTTTCTCGTTCCCTTACCTTTTGTTTGGTTTTTATATTTGCTAGCATCAAAATTTTGATTATAAAAATGATTAGCGGTTTTTTTACTATTTGGCATATTTGTTAATCTCTACTTGTTGCTGCGCGCAGAGCCTCCCTTCCATTTATTTTCTCAATAACAGTTGCTAACTTGTCTCTGTCAACCATAAGATTAACTGTTAATTCTTGCTCTCTATTATCGCTAATTATGCGAACATCCGTGACGCTCTCTTTAGTGTCGTCGCCACCAAAGAAATCACTAATTCCTTCTGCTGCGGCGCCGCCTATAGCAGTTACTGTTGAGACTGCTGAACCAATTGTGGCTGTTCCCGCCGCGGCGGCCATAGATGCCACGAATTCAAGATCTTTCGTTGTTGGTATAGCTGTAATAGCGTTGGCGATATCTTTCATATTTTGCGCAGCTTCTGGTGCGGTTAAAACTGTAAAAAAGCTGCTAACACTGTCAATAATCCCTGTGAATGTATTTCCGAGTGCTTTTACAAAATTAGTCATCTGCGTGATTGGGTTAAGGGCTGTAATAACTGATTCTGCGATGGAGCCAATAGCATTGCCAACTTTGACAAGCCCATCTAAAAACGAAGACGCAAAACTTTCCTTAAACATCATGTTACCGAGTGCTTGTAATCCTACAAGAAGTTTAGAGAAAAGTGTGATTACAAGCATCACAGGAGCCACTATAGTACCGATTGCAACAGCTAAACCCATGGTAAGACTCGCGCCAATAAATTTGATTACAGGAAGCAAAAAACTAAGTTTTTCTTGTAAAGTTTCAACAGTGCCACTAATTCCGCCAAGAGGCTCCAGCATATCATTAATATAGGATTTAAAATCACCAAACACAGCGCCAAGTTCTTTGAAAGGCAGTAAAAGACCTTCAAACAAAGCAGATAATAACGAAACTTTATCTTCTCCAAGTTTGATTGTGTCCATTAGTGCAATAATCGCCCCAACTGCTGCACCCGCAGGTCCAAAAATAGACCCAATAAGAGTTAAACCAACTATTTTCAAAACCGGAGCGAGATCAGAAAGCACACCAATAAACCCACTTATTCCGTCAATCATTGGCGTAATTATTGGTATCATCTGTGCGAAAACAGCGTTTAACTGTTCTTGAAAACTAGCGGTCACTCTGGCTTGCTCTTTGAGCGCCAACAGTTCTTGTTCTGATTTCATAGTTTCGTCAGTGACAGCGGACATATCGCCGCTCAACACTTGAGCCAAATCTGCTACGCTCTGAAGCCCTAACGCATCTTTGTAGAAATTACGCTGATAGTATGACATCTCTTTAAACGAAAGACCTGAATCCAATATTGCACTTCTTATTTGTTCAAATCTTGCGGCCGGATCTGTTTCCATCATCAGATCCATAGCATTCACAAAGTTACCGCCCAATGCGGCATTTAATTTTCCAGCTTGTCTAGCAGCGCCCTCAAAAGTGTCAAATTGATTAACAATATTGAGAAGCTTATTCATTTCGAGCCCTGTGACCTTGGTAATCTTGGCTAATCTTCTAAAAGCTTCATCACCGTTGTCACCTAGCTTAGCTAAACTATCACCAGCGGCAATAAAATCTGCACTCAACTTGCTAAGTGGGACTTCAAGATTTTCAGCAAATTTTTCTAAGTTTGCAAGAGTTTGTACGCCCTCAACGCCCGTTTGTCCAAAACTTTTTGTCAAAAGCTGTAATGATTGTGCAGATGCTTGGTTACTCATCCCTAATTTAGCAAGGGCAGCTGTAGCAGTTACCATCTCTCTTTGCGCGCCAGACGATGCAAATGTAAAATCTGTGAATGTGGTAGTCAAGGCAACGCCAGCGGCTGTCATATCTTTTGCGGCCATGGCAAACTTACGACCTTCTTCATAAGTGCGTGTGATGTTGCGAGCAAAGTCGCGAGATGCATTGGTAGCTCTCATAAATGCATTTTCGGTATCTCCCAAGTCTTTTGCTAGCTTTACGGTAGCCACAGCTAATTGGGCAATCATCATATGAGCATTCGCCTTGGCCATTGATTTTAATCCAACAGCTAAACCTTTGGGGTGTTTTACTAAATCTTTGAATTTTCCAGCGATGCCTTTTAGGTTTTTTGCATTAAGCATGCTATCAAGTTTTGGTGCAGAGCCACTAAGCATATTGGTGATGCTGCCGCCCAAATCTTTCATAGCAGCATCGGTTTTCTTTAATTGTGGTATTTGTTCCTTTCGTTTCTCGATATCTTTAATAAGAGTATCGATCCCTTCTTGCATTAGGTTATTGTTATCGCCGCGAAGCCTTATTTCATTTTCAAAAATTTCGATTTGAGCTTCAGCGGCTGCGATTTCTTTTTCAGCTGTGCTTGCCAAATCACTGGCGGCATTTAACTGCTTTTGTGCTGCTTCTTGCTGACGTTCGAGAGAAGCCGTAACTCTATCATTTGCAGCGGCTTGCTTATCGAGTATATCAATGGTTTTTTGACTCGCGCTTGTTGCGGCCGCTTCAGCTTGTGCAAATTGAAGTTGAGCTTCAGTTAGCTGTTCAAGTCTCTGTTTAAGTTGACCAACAGCTCCACCTTGACTCTCAAGAGCAAGTACTAAATCTTTTATTTGATCGGGTGTTAGTGCCATAACCTATACCTCATCTAAATTAAATAGTTTTATACAAAAAAACAAAGGGGTTTAACCCCTTGTGAATTTATTTGGCATTGATGGCTCATTATCTGAAGTGAGAGCGTGTGTTGTGGAACTACTACTGCCTCTTCCTTTTGAAGCCTCTTCAATGGCTTTCTTTTCCATTTCTAACTGAGCAATTAACCTTTGCGTAAACCAGTTTCTTAGTCCGACAGGTAAATTATATGCTTCACTAAATGACCAGCCTCCAGAATATTTTAGGAAGAAAAACTGCTCATATACATTTTCCATGTACTCACTGGTCAGGCCAAAAAAAGTCCGCGGAGAGCGGAACCTCCATGTCTTGTTCGTGATCACAAGCTGAGCACTCAAAATTTTGTGTTAAATCAATATTTGGTGCTGTTTGGCGGTACGCTAGCCTTAAATGTCTTGAATCTATAGAAGGTAAGTTATCAACAAGATAGTTGATAGCTTGGGCTGACGTATCTCCATTGGCTGCTACAAGCATACTCGATAATTGTCTTGTGACATTACGTTCGACCTTTTGCTTTTTGTCTAATTCAGAGCCCGACATAAGCGACTTTTCATCATAACCTGTTAAAAGTCGAAAACTAGCTGTGACGCCCGTTTTGGGCAGTATAACGTCAAATGAACCATTATTATTGTTTACTACTCCCAATGTGCCATCTCCACCGGAGTAAAACTCAGCATTGTTCAAGTCAAAAGCATATTCTTGTACTTCGCCGCACGCTGGGCATGTCACTTTAGTGGAATAGTTATTGCCATATCCCGAAACTCTTGTTGCAATAATAATGGCATTACGATCACCAACCAATAAGGAGTCAGGATCAATTGACTTATCGACTATGACACTTGCTAACACCCTATCAAGAGCGACACCTTTTTTAAGTAATGTGCGGGACGTCAATATGTCCTCTTCTTTAGCAGTCATCTGCTTAATTTCAATTGAAGTTTCACCGTATAATGGGTGTCCTTCTGGATAGTATTTGCCTTCAGATGGTAACTCAACAAATTCAGTCGGAACGACGAATGAAAACCCACCTTCGTTCACAGTTTGGGGTGGGGGCGCCGTATCCGGTTGTTGAACTCCACCAAGACGATCTTGGTTTCTAGACAATGTTCACCTCTCGTTTATATAATTGTCGTATTTTACTCACCGCCGCTTTGGTTAAAAAAGGACTTGCCTCTTGTACCGTTGGTAGCTTCGGATGGGTTTTGTGTTTTAACTCTTGCCCAGTCGTACATAATTTCAAGAGTGGCCACAGATAGTTCATCATCACCGTAAGCCAATGTACCAAGTTGAAAATCCTTAAGAAAACCGTTCCAAAGGGTCCAAGTTTCAAGTGGCTTACCGTCTGAATCAATCTGAGTAATCGTTACTTGTCCCAAGGCGCCTGCAGCTTTTGCTTTTGATATAGAACCCAAAGCAGTGGAGTTAGCAGGAGGGGCATAGCCTGATTGCTGAAGAATGTCAGCAAAAGTTGCAGTTACATCAGGACCAATAGGATCAACCATCTCAATTGTAACTGTATTCCATGTTACGGCACCGGGATAATAAAACTTGTGGTTTAAGTATGCATGCTCGACGTTCTCAACGGTGAAACTAGGCTTAGTAACTGTCTTAGCATACCAAGCTAGCGCTCCACCTTGTTCAGAATCGATTCCATCGAATTCTACTGTAAATCTAAAATTTCTTTTTGGATCTTTAAGTGTAGGATCCTGTCTAAAGTTTGTTGACCAAAATGGCATTGTGTGGGTTCTCCTGTTCTAAAATATATAGTGAGGGGAAAAACATTTCCCCCTATTTTAATCATCAAATGATGCACCGGTTCTAGCGATAACAAAGTCGATAGCAATAAACTCGATGGCCCGGGCGGGTTTAATCATAATTTTTGCGTAAAGAACGTTTTGATCGATTAGATCTGGTGTAGTCGTAGTTTCATCAAGAATCAATTTATATTCGGTAATACCGAATCTTGTTTGAACGTTTGACAAGAACGGTTCAATTAATCCCGTGAATCTGTTCCAAGTTGCTTGCACATTTTGCTCGAAAAGCACTTGTGTCGAAAGAATTGAAATCTGCTTCTTCATAAAAATAACAAGCCTGCGGACGTTAATTCTATCAAGGGCACTTTGGCGCTCCTGTAGTGTCTTCTGTCCAAACAACACGATTCCAGAACTTGGGAAAGAGGCAATCGGGTTAATGTTATATTCATATAAGTTATCGCGATCTTTAGACGTTAGTTTTTCTGTAATCCCAGTAATCGGAATTCCAGCAGCACCTTCAGACAAGCCACCTCTATTAAATCCAGCAGGAGCGAACCATACATCTGTTTTAGCTTCAGAGCTGGCCAAAACTCCCAAGACTGCGACACTTGGTGGGATCCACAAAAGCTGTCCAGTTTCGTCATCGCGAGTTTGTACCCATGGATAAAAAGTAGCTCCGTATGAAGAGTCAATTCTTCTGTCACTGAGGTCTAGCGCTGCGCCCAGCGGGGTTGTGCCGCGGGTTTCGGTCACATCGCTCTTATAGGATTCGTGAGTTGGTATGTAGACATTTGGAAGATCGATAATTCCCAAAGAATCACCTCTTTCTTCACAAACATCAACTATGTGCCCTGTTAAGCCCGGAAGCGTTAAACCGGGAACTGTCAAGACATTCATGTCAACAAACTCAGGATCAGTCACAGTGTCAATCGCACGCCGAAGGGAGTGGAACACATAGTTGTTCTTTTCAGTAGATGAACCATCAGTCATAAGTGAGTTAGCAAAAGGATCAGGAACTGTAATATCTACACCGTCAAACCCACCCCAGAATGGGGCAGTAAAGCGATCATAGCCCGCCTGCAGAAGAGATGTATACGAACCAGAAGTTTTTGATGTTCCTGCTCTTCTAGAGCCAGACTCGTATGTATAAATACCACTAGCTTCCTTAATATTATCCATTGAGAAGATATATGACCATGCGTTAACACCAGAAACCGTAAAAGTGCTATTAGTTGGATCATCGGGGAAACCGCTATACCACAGTCTTCCATAATCCTGCAACCCTCTAGTACCGCGTGTTGAAGTTTGAGTTCTTGAACTAGCAAGTCCAAAATAAGCATTCGTGGGGTCTTTTAAACCACCATCAGAAGCGTTGACCCTAAGCGAAGCCGTAGGGAAAAGTAGTGTTCCACTCATGTATGCTTGTAAATGGTTTGGTTCATCGCCCGTTGAACCAGAGCACAACGGAAAATCGTAACCATATTTTTGGGGAAGTCGGCCGCCGCCGCTCGAACCGGTCATAACATTGACCTTATTAAGTAATACATAGGAGTCAAGGTATTGACGGGTGGAAATCGAGCCTGTGAAAGTCAGTCCCTTGGGTACAGGAGGTCCAAAGTAACCAAATGGAAGCAGAGAGGCTTCGTGGGCGCCTGCCTTTACATCTTCGTTTAATTCAACATATACATAGGCAGAATTATTTGGATAATCACCATATTCTCTAAGGCGCTTATCAGCTTCAGCCCATTGTTGATACTTTGTGCCAATTTTGCGTCCAATAAAGTTTGGTGATCTTGGATCTAAGTTGAGATTATCGAACCTTTCAAGAATTTGTACTTTTTGATCAGTATCAGAAATGCTTCTAATAACCACAGAGAAAGAGCCGTAATCACTATTCTTTGAAGTAGAAGCTTTGACTCTTTCAATGGAAACTTTGGCGTTGTTACTAAGCCATGCACCGTGTCCGCGTCCTTTGAGACGGAAAAGTTTTTGCATGTTTTGTGGCTCATAGCTACCTGCGGGTCCCAAATGCTGTCCAATAAACCAGCCGGCCCGGGCTTCAGTAGCTGCTTGACCCTTCATGAGTGCAGGGTTTGCAGTCGACGTCGTACCAGCGACACCACCACCGAGACCAAGAGGGTAAATGACCCCAACTTGTCCGCCGCTAGCTTTGCCTGCTGCTCTTAATGACTGCTCATAGGTCTCTCCGAGCCAATAATCTCTTTTAAGTCTACTTGGGAAATAATTTGACGCGGTTGTATTATTGAGTTGAGGATTGGTATTAAAACGTTTGCGCGCAAAGTTTTCACTACCATCATCAAAATTGAATCTAACTTTTTCTGTTTTGGAGCCTGAAATTACAACAGTAAATAATCCGTCTGAATCAGTCGAGATAGGTATACCCATTCCCGCGGCTTCTAATTGTGTAGCGTCCTTATTGCCAAGCCCGGGGTAAACAGTACCGCTGAGTTGTATCTCAGCCTTGGTTGATCCATCAGCACCCGGGTTGTTCAAATACCAAATAGCGCCGAGATGTCCGCGTCCAAGATTCTGTGCTGCTGCTGTTCCGGTCCCCAAACTAGAGCCGGAAGGGAAGATAAACAAGCCGAAAGCGCCTCCATTTGTAGCGCCGCGGGTGTTTGCTGTATTGTTGGCCGTTGGGATTGCATCAGTTCTCCAGCCGGCTTGTGCTAAGGCTGAACCATCATTATCGGAGCGCTGATGACCAAGGAGGCGAATGTATGTGAGAGGTGCCACATTCGCACGAAGGAAAGCTTTGGCAGCATATGTACCATACATAGGTGCTTGAAAATTACCATCGCGATAAACATCGCCTCCGCCGGCGCCCGGTGCAGTATTTCCAAATGTTTTAACATAATCTGAATACGAACTAACTTTAACTGGCTGCATAGCCAAGCCTCTTTCGGCTCGTCCGATCACAACCGGACCAATGTTTTCTGCGTCGGCTGGGAAAAAAGAATCGTCTATCTCATTGATAAACACTCCGGGCGATACAAATTTAAAATTCTTTACTGACATTACTTGTCCCTCTCTATAGTATAATGTTCTAAATGCTTGCGCAATCAAAAATAAATAGTATTTTTAATCTCAAACACACTTCAGGAAGTGTTTTAAGAGCCAAAAAAATCAGGATCACCGGGTCGAGGGACTGTTTCGCGCGGGTAAGTAACTTCTACTATATTTTCGTCAATCCTTACAATAGGGCGGTCATCGTTATCACCTTCACCCATTAAATATCCTAAAACTCTTATATTAATTTCGGAAGTGTACATCCTTGAGTCTTCATTTAAATTTGATACATTGTTATTGTGTGAAAAACTTTGCTCGATAAATGCTTCATATAAATGACCGTTTCTTTTCATAACGAAAGCATTGATTTGCCCTGTTTTCGTAATGAAAGGCGTCATAAGATCGTTCATTTGTTGTTGGTATTCAGTTTTTATTATAATCTTGTAATCTACATTGATATAAACTGGTATTGGGATCGATAATGTCTGCACAACAATTTTTTTATTTATTCTTGGAAAATTCTGTTGACGTGTAGGTAAATTACTGCGATTTCGGTTAGCCTGCACAACAGCAAAATTTCGCGTTTTGTTTTGTTTTATTCTTCTCCCTACAACTATTCTACCAGTTGTCCCATTAAGGGTGCCTTTTTTGTTTTGAGGCTCGCCGGTAGCAGAATACACATGTGCCTGATAACCGCCTTTTCTAGCAGGATCTTTTGTAATGTTTGTCCGTTCAACACTAACTATTGGCAATGTAAGAGCGCCGTTGTCATCTCTCAGTTCTTTTTCGTTTTTAACTTGGAACGCTCTTTCTGGAGTTTGCCACAGTACGGGAACTCTTGTAAATCCTTGATTCGTCATTGCCATGAGTGCCAAATCTTCTTTCATCCACGACATAACAGAATAATCAATATTTTCAATATTAGAGGCAAGCATGCCAACTTCTTTTAAAGTTAAGCTGTCGGCCTCTTCCGGGAGCTGAGTAAAATCAAAATTATCAGGTAGCATCGAATAGTCCCTTTCTTGCGCGTTTACAAGTAGCAGCAATCTCAAACGTTTCGTCTACTTGACCAAAAAGCTTGCGAGGCTGCGAAAGCTTAGTAATTTCATAGTATATATCGCCATATAAAACAAAATCACCCTCTCTAACATATACGTCCTGATCTTGTTCAAGTCTACGCTTGTGAAATTGCACTGTAATTTGTGACATTTTATCAATTCCAGCATTCTCCAAGTAGTGTGTAGACTCATCATCAAATTTAACAAGAGCGTAAACTCTAATTGGTGGTAGAAATGTCTTTTTTACAGCCTCACCATACATGTCATGAAACTGGGTTATTCCAAGGTCAATAGAATAGTATAATATTTGCTGCCCAATAACCTTTTCAACAAGTTCGTCATTAACTTGTTTGACAAGATCACGCTCTTTTTTGCCCAAAAACAAAGGTGGTGGGGGAGCGCTCGGTTTTGACCAGTTGTTATCGTCTGACATTTACTTTCTCCTATCCCACAAATATTGGCAATGGTGATCTTCTTAAAGTTTCCTCCGCTGCGGTAGCCTTTTCTTGATCTTTCTTGGCCAATTCTGGATATTCCACTTCTTTTAGCACCTCTGTTAGCTTATCTTTAAGTTGTTGTTGCTCGTCTTTAGCCTGACTAAGCAATTCTGAATGGTTGAGGGTTACGCTTTCACCCGGTATTGGAATTGTTGTGAACTTACCACGAATTTGACCAAGCATCTCTTTACAAAGTGCAAGAGCATACTTTCTGATCCATTGTTTACCTATGGCGTTGATGTTTTCATATGGTATATTTGTAAACGGTAAAGTATTAATGTTATTAATTCCCTCAATACCAGTATCGATGTCACCTTCTTCTTCAAAAACGTTTGATTTAATTCTAAATCTAAACCAAACCCTATCAAGATATCCAGCAAAATTGTCGGTGCCTCTTGGGGTTGGATATAATCTTAATTTATTGTTGATGATTTCGTATGAATAGTGTGAAACTCTAGTATATAACGAGTCCTCGTACATAATAGCTTGTAACTTATTCTGCCAAGTTGGTACAATTTCGAAGGTTGTGTCGTCCGCGTATTGTCCATAAGTGCTATAGTTACCAACTACGCCAATCCCTCCATAATAACCATAAAAACGCCACATCGCAATTGGTGAGCGATAATATACTTTATCAACAATGATTCTTTTGTCAGTTACTTTACCTGCATATGGTATTGGATCGCCATTGTCGTTGACACCTGAAGCCGAAGAGCTTGAAATGATGGTTTGCAAGTCATAATCTTGTTGATTTTGTGTTGTTGTGAAGGAGGCAGAATAAATAGAGGTGGTGCCACCAACTCCTGCCATTGTTGACATACCATCGGCAATTTTATTTGTGTAATTCGCCTCAACGCGAGGAAACCTAAGACTAGCGCTGGCTGGGCCGGATGTGCGTTGACCTAGATGATTAAATGTCCCTGTAACGTTGCCCAATGCATCTGATAGCACATTCTTACCTTGATGAAGATTAAATATGTAAGAATATTCTAATACTGCTTCTTCGTAGGCAGCATAAACATTTGCTGGGGTAAGCTCAATGTCGACCACATCGCCGCCAAGCTTCTTATAAACATAAGCAACTTGATCAGAAGCACCTGAGCGGAACGCTGCTGAGCCGGTGTACATACCAAAAGGTACCGCAGACGCTACTTGCTCGACAGAGCCGGTTGACGTTAAGATAATAGCGCTTGTTTGTGATTTCGGACTTAAGTTTGTAGGCACGCACGGACCCTCCTATTAGGTAAATAGTTGATCGTAACCAAAGATATAGTCTTATGTAATATATTTACGAAGACTTCTTGGTTGTCTTGGTTTTTCTGGTCTTTGGGGTCGACGTTGCTTTTTTGGCTTTTGCAGTTTTAGGTGCTTTTGCTTTAATAGTCGGCTTTACAGTTGTTTTAGCAGTCTTAGTGACCTCAGCCTTAGTTTCTGCTATAACTGTCTCGGCCTTACCATCGTATGTTGTAAGAATTTTTCTAGGCGCGGTTTCCGCAATTTCGGTGACTACCTCTTCAGCTTGGGTTGGAGCACTTTCAGGCGTTAAAGCCGCTTCTCGTATTGCTCTGGCTTTAAGTTTTAAAGCTAATCTTCTACGTGGGTTCATGATGTATCCTCTCTGTTAAACCTGTAGTACTAAATAGTCATAAATTGACGAAACGAAAATCTGGAAAAATTGGCTCCGAAATTTTTTGGCAGATTGGCGTTTTTGAAAAGAAAAACCCCCTCAAAAGAGGGGGAAAAATATTAAAGATATATTTTAATTTAGCTTAGGCAGCTGCAGTTTCTGCAAACTTAGTATCAGTCGCGTCGACAATAGTGCCGGTGACGTGCATAAAGGTGCCGTCGTTGACAATATGAATAACTTCGCCACTCGTAGAGCTGGTGCTACAATTGATGAAATCGTCTGCAGCCGGGTTCGCAAAATCGTTCCCGCCGCCATCTGAGGCGATAAGAAATCCTTGGAAAAATTCACCAGCTTTGGTACCGATGTTAACAATTTGATCCATTGTTCCGCCATCTTGTTCGTCAATAACGATTGTGACGTTCCAGCCAGTTTCCACATCCGAAACACCGGGTAACTGAATCAAAGTTGTAGCTGCTGGATTCACAAGAATCGTGGTACCGCTGTCCGCGGCCACGCAGGTGTAGTTTGCAGTTTTTGTTTGATACTTTTTTACAACGCCCAAAAGCCTTGTTTGGCTCAAATCGATCTCTCTCTTTAAATTTTCTAATAACGCTTCAAGACGCGCTAAGCCTATTCTTTTACTTCCCATAGTTTAAAACCCTCCATTTGTAATCATGTTAAAACACAATAGGAAAGACAAGTTGTACCTGTCTCGCCATAAATAGTTTAGACATACAAGAAGACCCCCGCCTTTTTCAAGACGAGGGCTTTCTGTGTTGTGTTTAGCTTGGTTTTATACCAGATATGTGCTAAAAGCTTACATATCAGGACTTGCCAGCTTCACCGTTGAGTCCGCGGACAATAACGAGTCCGTACATATCAGGACGCACCATTTTCTTGGCATAACGCGTCATGACTCCCTTACGGGGTACGAAGTCTTCTGGTCCGAAGATCGTAGGTGTGGTTTGCAGTGGTACGTATGGAGCGTACACATATCCGCTTTCAAGGAAAGAGGAACCGCGACGGCCAACAAGAACCACGTTGCGGAGGAAGTAAGGATCAACAATAACGTCGAACTTCTTACTCAGCGAACCAACATTAACTGCACCAATGGTACCAGTTTCAGCATCAGCGGTTACGTTAGCACGGAATCCGGCGGTGAACTCAAGGACGTTGGCAACTTCAGGTCCTACGACCACGAAGTTAGCGCCACCACGCAGAGTCTTGCGATGGATTTGTGCAGACACATCGTTGATAGTTTCAACAAGAGTCTCGTACCACTCGGATACTGTACCGGTGAAGTCAGGAGCAGCAGAGCTAGCACCAACTTCAACACCGTTCACCTTGTCTAAGAAAAGACCGGGTGCGCGAGACCAGTAGTAGGTAGCAGCAGTAGCACCGTTAACAAGATCAGCAACAATCTCACGATCGATTTCGAGAGCAATTTGCTCCGAAAGGATGCTGGTCAACTCAACTTCTGCGTCAAGGTTGTGGTAGGCGTTGAGGTCTTGACCTAACTCCGGAGTCCACTTAGCCTTGAGCTTCTTAGTTTGAGCGGTAACAGCGATGCTGTCGACCTTGATGTCGATTTCTGGAATTTCTTGATTTCCTTCCAGACCCCAGACAGCAGTACCTTGAATAGAACCAATTGCGTTGTCGCCGTTGGTAAAGTCATCAGTCTGTGGGAACAACCAATTCGACGAACCAGTAATTGCCTTAGTAGAGTCAAGTCCACCAAGAGCGCCACCAGTACAACGAACTTCGTCGTCTGCAGAACCCGTCTTACCAATCCAAGTGAGGATAATTTGCTTATCAACATCTGCTTCGGTAATACCAGTAGCTGTAACATGACGAATATCAGAAACAGCCATTGGACGCGTTAAACGACGAACAAGGCGAGCATCGGATTTCATAACAATACCTAAAGCGCCAGCACCACCACCATCATGAGTGTAGAAGTTAGAGCATGTAATAGCCGCAAGGTTTTCTTGATCAAGTTGATCAAGGGCCGATGCAGAAATACAGATCGTAGCGTAAGCATGGGTTGCAGTTCCAGTACCATTGTCCAAAGCAAGAAGATCGGGATCGTACTGAATCAGCTTTCTATCTCCGTCAGTCATGCTAGTGAAAATAGCAGCACCGGTAAGGTAAAGACCTAGAACGCTGTCATCGGAACCGGTTGGACTAGTGTAATCATAACCACGTCCAGATGTGCGAGGACCACTAAGGTCGCCACCACGATCTCCGACAAGGTCGACACCACCAGTGATTTGAGCACCAACTCGGTTAGTACCATAAATCGACTTTCCAGCTTCATTACCGCTTCTACCCGGTGATGTAGCAGATGCGCCAAGATCTCCCGAGAACGTAAAGTCAAGGAAGAAGATGAGTCCACTTGGGAGGCTCATAGGTTGTACAGAAACAAGATCATTTGCGATCAATCCTGCAAAAACACGACGAACAATAGGGAAAGCGACAGATGCAAAACCTTGCACATCGCCAGCGCTCATCGAGGTTGCTTCGCGAAGAAGCTCCTTAGCTTGGTTCTCAAGAAGACGAGCCATACCATTTTTGGTACGTTCGTTTCCGAGTCCTTCTAAGAGTCCGGTCTTTTCCCACTTTGACAGTAGAGCGTGACCTTCCGCACGCATATCTCGATTGACAACCCCTTCAGTCAATCTTTCAATAATACCAGCCATTTTTTAATTTCTCCTTATTTTAATTAATACCTGCTAGTTTCTTCATTCTAACGGCCAGAGGATCGACGGGTTTAGTCTCACTACGGCTGCTAGCGCGAAGAATGGAAGAACGACGATTGATCGTTTCGCTCAGTGATTGCGGTCCACGTTTTGGTGTGGACTCCACTGTGCTTTGAAGCGTTTCAAATATTGTCTTTGCTTCCGGAACAGAACCAGCTTTCGAAATCGCATCGGCAATTTTATCTTTTTGCCGCTCATTTAAGGAGGTATTTCTTAACACGCGGTTCGTGTATAATAAACGAGCATTTGAAAGATTAACGTCAGTGACGCTCTCTTTTAATTGCCCAACTACGTTTTCGTAGTTTTGAAGTTTCTCTTTGAGTTGGTTATTTTCGAAAACCAATTCTTCTTGAGCTTGTTTCAAATCTTCTAACTCAGTCTTGGTGTTGGTGGCTGATGTGTCAGCTTCTTCCTCTTCCAAG
>Ga0163179_10001038_pt1 | contig 19898 bp, 23 predicted proteins | sample AtlANTMetagenome_FD_109643 | JGI IMG/M metagenome (GOLD analysis project Ga0163179, IMG submission 109643) | Marine eukaryotic phytoplankton communities from the Atlantic Ocean - Atlantic ANT 2 Metagenome | ecosystem: Environmental > Aquatic > Marine > Oceanic | place: North Atlantic Ocean... | reverse complement strand
CCAACTGATAGCAGAAAATTTAACATTATTAATAGTGTCTCCAACAATTTCTTTTGTTTTTGTATTCATAACAATAACTTTTCTCCAGTCTGCACCCCCTTCGGAAATACTGTAAGCAACTAAACTTGCATCTTTTGAAAAACTCACTCCTGCTAATGATGTAGTTCCGTCGCTTGAAAATTTATTGGGATCAAGGAAAACTTCAGATTCACTTGTATCCAAGTTTCTGTATAAGATGCTTTGATTTTGTAGTCCGCTATTTTTATAAAAATAAGTGTATTCCCCTTTTTTGAACGGAGCAGAAATCTTTTCGTAGTCAAGCAATTTTAGCAATCTATTTTTTAAATCTTCTCTAAAAGGAATTTGATTTAGATACCCAAATGTAGTTTTATTTTGTTTTTTAACCCAATTCTCAGTCTCCAATGAAAGGTCATCTTCTAGCCAACGATAGTTATCTTTGATCTCGGTCCCAAAATAAATATCAACAACAGGTTTCTTAGGAGTATCATGATAATTAATTGTGTTATTCTCACAGGAAGTAAATATCAAAAACAGATAGATAATCCAATATTTTAACTTAATATTAATGCTTTTCATTTTAATTTAATTTTTTAAGTATTTCTATATCAGACAATAGTCTAATAATTTCATTTTTGTCAGTGCCATCGTAAAACCCCCTTATTTGTCTTTTTTTATCAATCAACATGAAATTTTCGGTGTGAATCATGTCAAAATTTCCAAATTCTGAATCTTCTACGGCAAGATAAGATTTTCTTGCAAGATCATAAATTTGTTTTTTGTCTCCTGTAACTAAATTCCATTTATTTTCATCGATATTATTCTCTATTGCATATTTTTTTAATTGCTGAACAGAATCTATTTCAGGAGTAACTGAATGAGATAGTAATAGAACTTCTTTGTCATTAATTAATTTATCTTGGATCTCTTTCATATTTTTTGTCATTATAGGACATATTGTTTGGCAGGTCGTAAAAAAAAAGTCAGCAATATATATTTTATCATTGTAGAAGTTTTGAGTAATAGTATCCCCATTTTGATTTATTAAACTAAAATCTGAAATAGTATGATATTTTATTTTATGCGCTATTGATGTATCTACTAATTTTGCATTTACTTCTGCAGGCTGATATATGGGAAGGCTTGGTTTAGGTTTTAATATAGAATAAAAAACACTGACTGCAATAATTGCAAAAACCAAGAATATTGCTATTGGTATTAAATCTCTTTTTCTAAAAAGCTTCATTAGATGCAATGTGGTTTATATTGTAAAAATACAATAGATTCATTATTTAATTACTAATTTTACTTTTATATTTTGATTAATAAATATGAGATCAATTTCTATATTCTTCTTTGTTTTTCCAATTTTATTGCTTGCTCAAAATCACAATGAGGAATTAAATAATATAGTTGCTTTTGAATCAAGTATTGCTGAAAAAAAAATTGATTTTAAGGCCAGTTTAAGTACAGCAAATTATGATTTAAAATATCATAAACTAGAATTCACCCTAGATCCTTCAAGTTCTTATATAGAGGGAGAAATTACTTCTAATTATATTCCAAATGAGGATATTAGTCAAATTGTTTTTGATCTAACAGATAACATGCTTGTTTCTGACGTTTATAATATGGATTCAGGCTTGTCATTAAATTTTACTCAGACTTCTGATGATGAATTAATTATTGATCTTCAGGAAACTCAATTGCCTGGAATCACATATTCAATCAAGGTTGTTTATTCTGGGAATCCAATAAGTTCTGGCTTTGGGTCTTATGAGCAAGACTATCATGAAGGAGCACCTATAATATGGACATTGTCAGAGCCATATGGAGCTAAGGCTTGGTGGCCATGTAAACAAGATCTTAATGATAAAATTGATGAAATAGATGTTTTTATTACTACCCCAAAATTTAATTCTAATAATGAGGAAAATATTGCAGTTTCAAACGGCCTTGAAATTAGCCAAACTACTATTGGACAAAATAAAACTACTCATTTTAGGCATCAATATCCCATTCCTGCATATCTAATAGCAATTGCGGTAACTAATTATGTTACTTATAATCATGTTGTAGATAATAATGGATCTCCGTTTGAAGTGGTTAACTATGTATATCCTGAAAGCTATGATTATGCAACCTCTAACACCCCTGTAACAGTAGATATTATGAATTTTTTCACGAATATTTTTGAGGAATATCCTTTTTCAGATGAAAAATATGGGCATGCTCAATTTGGATGGGGTGGCGGAATGGAACATACAACAATCTCTTTTATGGGGAACTTTAGCAGAGGATTAATAGCTCATGAATTAGCTCACCAATGGTTTGGAAATAAAATAACTTGTGGAAGCTGGAATGATATATGGCTAAATGAGGGCTTTGCAACTTATTTGTCAGGATTAGTAGTAGAAAATTTTGATGGATTTCAAGATTTTAATAATTGGAAACAAAGCAGAATTAATTCAATTACAAGCCAACCTGATGGCTCAGTATACATTAATGATGATAATCCAAGTACGGGGAGAATATTTAGCGGAAGACTTTCTTATAGTAAAGGAGCGCTTGTATTACACATGCTGCGCAAAGTTTTAGATGATACATTGTTTTTTCAAAGCCTTCAAAATTATTTAGCAGATCCAAATTTTTCTTATGGTTATGCAAAATCAGATGAATTTATAGCATCTATTGAGCAGACATCTCAAGTAGATTTAACAGAATTTTTTAATGATTGGCTTTATGGGGAAGGCTATCCTTCTTACAATATTGAATGGAGTCAGCCAGCAGCAAATTTAGCTAGAGTTGTAGTAAACCAGACACAGAGCCATGAGTCTGTAGATTTTTTTGAATCTAAAGTCACACTAAAATTAAATGGCACAAACGGAGAAACTCTAGATATTATATTAGACCACAATTATAATGGGCAAGAGTTTTATGAAACTGTTTTATTTGAAATATCTGATGTAGAATTCGATCCTTATTATGATATAATTTCAAAGAATAATGAAGTAGCTCTATCTTTAGTTTCTGTTGATATTCAAAATGAAGTTTCTGTTTTCCCAACACCTACAATAAATAAATTTAAAATAATTAAACCTGAAGACTTAACCATAGAGTCTCTTGATATTTATAATACTTTGGGCCAACATATTATTCATACAAGTTATAATGAATATATAGATGTAGGAGAGGTTGGTGCTGGTAAATATTTTATAAAATTTTATTCTGACCAAGGCCTTATTTTTAAACCTCTGCTGATTAAATAATATCACCTCATATTTTTTTAATTAAACATTATTAATTTACTTTTGTCCTCAATTAATTCTATTTGTTAATATGGAAATTATTATCAAGATATCTCAATTTATTTTAAGCCTTTCATTAATAATTGTATTACATGAATTAGGACATTATATTCCAGCAAAACTATTTAAAACAAGAGTTGAAAAATTTTACTTGTTCTTTGATATTAAGTACTCCCTTTTTAAGAAAAGAATTGGAGAGACGGTATATGGTATTGGCTGGTTACCCCTTGGAGGCTACGTAAAAATTGCTGGAATGATTGATGAGAGCATGGATACTGAGCAAATGAAAAAAAATCCTCAACCTTGGGAGTTTAGATCAAAACCTGGATGGCAGCGATTAATAATTATGCTAGGAGGAGTTATAGTTAATTTTATTTTATCACTTATTATATTTATCGGATTAGCTTATAACTATGGTACAACAGAAATCCCATTAGACTCTATTAAGGATGGATTTTTAATAGACAGCCCTATTTTAAAAGATATCGGATTTCAAACAGGAGATAATATTGTTGCTGTAGATGGAAAAGAAATAGCATCTTATAGTGATTTAAGAAAATCTATTATTGGAGCAGAAACATATACTATTGAAAGGAATGGCAAATACATTGAATTAAATATACCTATTGATTTCCTTGGAAAACTATCATCTAGCAATGTTCAAACAACTTTTGAATTAAGAAGACCATATATTATTCAAGCTGTTGCAGACACTTCATTAAATAAAAACTATGATTTACAGCAGGGAGATAGAATTGTATCAATGAATGGTCAAGAAATTAAATTCATTGATCAATCAATTTCAATATTAAATGAAAAGAAAAATCAAACGATTGATGTAGAGATTGCAAGAGACAACGCAGCCTATAACAAGGTTTTAAATGTAGATGCTAACGGAAAATTAGGGATAATTATTGGGGCAACAATTAATGACATGGCTGAACTTGGATATGCCCAGATTGAAAATAAATCGTATTCATTTTCAGAAAGTTTAATTAAAGGAACACAAAATTTTATTTCCTTTTTTGATTCCTATTTAGATCAAATAGTAGCAATTTTTAATCCTAGCACTGGAGCATATAAAGGATTAGGAGGCTTTCTGGCAATAGGGAATATATTTCCAGGGACTTGGGATTGGCAAGCTTTTTGGGCTACTACGGCTTTTTTATCTATAATGCTCGGGGTTTTAAATGTCCTTCCAATACCAATGTTAGATGGAGGTCATGCAATGTTTTTAATATATGAAATGATTTCTGGGAGAAAGCCTTCTGACAAATTTATGGAATATGTTTCAATTATGGGACTAATTCTTCTATTGACTCTCGTTCTTTATGCCAACGGCAATGATATTTATAAGTTGTTTAATATTTTTTCTTTTAATGGAGTTATATTATAATTTTCTTGCATTTTGGATTTTATTTGGAGCATTAACATTTTTATATTTAATTTTTTCTAAAACAGTAGCTCCATATGGAAGACATCAAAACAATAAATGGGGATGGTCTATAGACAATAAATGGGGCTGGTTTTGGATGGAGCTTCCTGCATTAATTGTAATGCCCTCTCTTGTTTTACTTGGGACAACAGAAATAGATGCTTATATTATTTGTATTTTGTTTTTATGGATATATCATTATTTCTATAGATCAGTTCTTTTCCCATTTAAGCTAAAGACAAAAGGGAAAAAAATACCAGTTTTAATTGTTTGTAGTGCATTTATGTTTAATCTTATTAATGGGGTTTTTATAGGATATGAACTTGGATTCATTTCAAATAATAACTTTTCTTTAGAGCCTCATTTTATTATTGGGATTATTGTCTTTAGTTTAGGCGTGTATATAAATAGAACCTCAGATAATAAACTTATATCTCTTAGATCAGAAAGCAATGGTTATCAAATTCCTAGAGGAGGATTGTTCAAACATGTTTCCTGTCCAAATCATTTTGGAGAAATTATTGAATGGTTTGGTTTTGCTATTATTCTTTGGAATTTATCAGCATTAAGCTTTGCGTTATGGACAGCATATAACTTAATTCCTCGCTCATTAAACCACCATCAATGGTATAAAAATTATTTTTCTGATTATCCGACTAATAGAAAAGCTGTTTTCCCTTTCTTATTTTAGTATATTTAAGATCAATTATTTAGGCAAAAAATATAATTTTTAAAAAAAATAATATATATATTTGTCCGCATTAAAAAACAAATTCCTCCTTAGCTCAGTTGGTTAGAGCATCTGACTGTTAATCAGAGGGTCCTTGGTTCGAGTCCAAGAGGGGGAGCAAGCGAAACCGCTACACTACACAGAATAAAGCCTTCGAGAAATCGGAGGTTTCTTTTTTTAAATCAATTACTTTTGCCAATTAGCTTAGCTAAAGAATAAGCTGCAATTAAAATAAGTCCAATAGTCAATATATAATTTCCCGTGACAAATCCTATACTTACTCCAATCGCCTTCATAAGATACCCTATTGAACCTAAAAGTATACCCAAATACTTAATCTTTGAAATCATTGTTAATTATTAATAGTTACAAGTTAAAGGTACAATTTTTTGGCAGTTATATGGCAGTCCTTGTAAAAAGTGGCAACTCATTTGGCACTCTTATTCCTCACAGAGGAAAGGCAGGAGGTCACTACCTGTATCAAACCAAGCTGTTTTACCACATTCGTTTTTTAAAATGCTATGTATTTCTTCGTATGTACCTCGCTTCCCTTTAAGTTCAGGATAGAACTTATCGAAACAAGCCTCATAATCAGGTAATTTAACTGATGAGGTACCAATTCCACATACCCTAACGTATGATGCTTGTAAAACACTAGTTTCTCCTCTATACCCTTCATAACATTCACAAGCTGTTGGGCCTGAAGAGCAACTTGTAGCAAAAATAAGTACAGCAGTAAATAAATATAGTTTCTTCATCCTATTGGTTTTAGTGGTATTAATATAAGAAAAATAAATATACTAAAAGTTGGCACTCATTTGGCACTCTTTAATCTTCCTCTTTTGTATTGATAGTTAATCTATAGACACTAAATGAAGTTTCAGGCCAAAAATAAATAGCAACCTCCCTTTTTAAAGAGAAATAAAGACGCCCACGTTTAATACTTGTAGTGTAGTAACCTGTAAATTCATCTCCCTCACGAGTCCAACCAAAATCTTGCATTAAAGCATTATAATAATATGTTGCATCATCACCTCCAATACGCCCTCCAACAGAAAAAGTTTTGCCTTCAGACAATTTTCCCTCATAAAAAGTTTCTCCATTTAAAGCTACTTGTGATGGAAGCATTTCTTTATATCCCCATCCTTTTACCGTTCCATAGTCTTTATATAAATCTAAAGAGCCACAACCTAAAACAAGTGGAATAAATAGTAATAGTATTAGCTTTTTCATATCGTTTCTTACTCTTTGATTATTTTATGTGTTGAGGTATTTACCCCGTCAGTTAGATTAATTATATAAGTACCTTTTTCTAAACAGCTAATATCAAGCCTGCCATTAATATTTTCTCTTATTAATTCTTTACCAAGCAAGTCAAAAACTATGGCTTCTAATTCTGTATTAGCTCCTTCTATGAAAATTAAATCAGTCGTAGGATTTGGATATAGGGAAATATTAGCTAATGTATTATCTTCTATGCCCATACCAGCTTGAACATTAACAATAGCAGTACAATACGAAGAATTTCCACTTGAATCTGTAACCATTAATTGAATTGTATTATCACCTATATGAGTTGTATTAAAGGTAATTTCAGATCCAAAATTAGTTCCCTGATTAAAAATTTCTAATGAAAACTCATTACATCCATACGAACCATCATTAATATCATCTGCTGAAATAGTTACAAAACCATTTTCAAGAGATATTTCAATTTCATTACAAACAGCTGTCAATGGAAGAGTAACACAAGGGTTTGAAATATCAAATACCTTTACTGATCCGCCAGAGCTAAATCCCCCTTCATTACTGTAAGGATTTCCAGTAATTAATACGCTAGAATTTGATGACATTTCAATAGAATAACCAATTCCAATATTCCAACAAGCTGATCCTGCATCAAATTCATCCCAATCACCAACTATAGTATTTACATTTATCCACTCATCATTTAAAAAATTGTAAATATTAATTTCACCATTATTAGTACATCCATTCCATTCATTTGGTCCAGAATTAGATGATACAGATATTATACTACCCTCTCCATTAATGGAAACTCTACTCCCAAATTGAGATTGATTATTTTCCTCATATTTTGTAATATGATTTCCCGATTGCATCCATTCATTCTGGTTATAATTATATAAAACAACCCCACCAATTGATATTCCGTTGTTATAACCAACAGCTAATACATCACCTGCACTATTAAAATCAAAAGATATTGGTGCGTTCTGCACTTGCCCCTGCAATTCATTTATAAAAATATTGGCACCTGATTCAATCCAAGTATTATCTTCTTCGTCAAAATCATATGTAAGAAGGCAATCATCACAATAAAAAGAAAATTGCTCTCCACCGCCACTGATTACAGCAATTCTGTTACCAATATCATTAATTTTAACATCCGCTCCAAATTGATAATTATGATCTGGGCCATAAATTACATCTCCTAATTCAACCCAAATATTTTCCTCGAGTTGTAATACTTGAACTTTTCCTTGATTCTGACCGAAGTACTTATAACCTAAAACTATAATTGAACCATCATAATTAATAGATGCTTTGGGGCCTATTGATTCATCATTAATAAGGTATGTTTGTCCGATTTGTTGCCATTCATTGTTGATGTACTTATAAGTTTCCATAGCTGATATATATGATCCATTTTCGAAGATTTTACCACTAACAACAACAGTATTGCCATCTCCACTTAAATCTTCAACTGTTGCTTGAGCCGCCCATCCAAAGGTATTATTAATATCTTCTCCAATCTGATTCCAGCCATTTTGATTACTATAAACCCTAATTATACCATCACTTTGATCGGGATTAGCTTCATCATTAGTATCGTGTGGGCTAGAAAAGGCAAAAACATTTCCATTTGAAGAAATATGCACATCCTGACCTAGATTAACATAAGAAGATTCACCAAATATTGGTTCAATAAGATTTTCAACTTGCCCAAAAGAAACAAGTGGAATAAATAGTAATAGGATTAGCTTCTTCATATCGTATGTTGGTTATTTCTCAAAAATTAATTTATTATCGTTTAATGACCATTTCACATTTTTAAATTTTTTCATAAATGAAATACCCAATAAATTACTATTAGCAGTTTCTATTAGTGGAATACTTGCGTAAACATTCTTCACGGTGTATGAGCCAATTGAAATTGTATTAATTTTAATGACTTTAGATTCAAAAGGGATTCCACTAACACCACGTGTTGTTTTTTTAATACCCATATCTTCAAAAGCCAACCCTTTAGACTTCAGCTCCTCAAACAAAAGATAGCCAATAACAAATGATTCTGCACCTGTATCAAAAACAAAACGATAAGGATTTCCATCAGATTCAAAATTCAGGTTAATATATTTGGTATTACCCTCAACCCCCAAATCAAGTTCAATGCTATCATCATAACCGATAATGTCTTGCTCGTTATATAAGTTATCAATATTAGTTGATCTTGAAATTTCTTCACCATTTTTATATTCCAGGTATGTCTGTAAATTTCCATTATAATTTATCTCTGAACCATTATTAAGCCTACCATTCGAGAAAAATTCACCGATTTGTTCAGAAATTAATGCTTGGTTTTCTTTTCTAGTAGCTTTAATAATGTCAAAATCTTTATACTCATAAGTAATAATTATCCCACTTCTATTGAAAGTAATTGTCTCTGTACCGTATTGAAAAGTATTATCATTAAAGAAGCCGTCTATGACTTGAGTCTGGTCATCAAAATATAAAGTTTGTATGCCTTGCCCCGAATACATATCGTTTTTAAAAGAGCCTACATACTTATTCCCGTTTGTATAAGTAAGCTCACCTTGCCCCTGTCGTTTATCCTCGACAAAATTTCCTTTATAGACATCGCCACTAGGAAGTGTCAATACGCCATATCCGTGAAATTTAAAATCTTTAAACATCCCATCATATTTTAATCCATTTGACGTACTAAATTTACCTTCCCCATTGGGAGTGCCTTCATAATTTCTACAGCCCTCATAGGAATAATTATCACGAGAAATAACTCCATAATTACAATCATCTTGGTTTTGTGAAAAAGAAACAAGTGGAATAAATAGTAATAGTATTAGCTTTTTCATATCATATGTTGGTTAGTCTTTTCTGCCTCTCCTCTTTTCAATCTTTTCTATATCCTTATTGACTAACTTCTTTGCTTTCTCAGCCATTTTTAGGGTTGGGGACTTATCTGAATTTTCGGTTTTTTTCTTCTCAAACTTTCCTATGTCTTTGTTAACACTTTTTTTATCAGATTCAGCAAAGTAGAAAATAAAAATATAGAATATAAATGAAGCACCACCAAAAATGAAAAATTCCAAAGAACACAGAAACCCTATTAAAGAAAAATAAACAAACTCGAATGCTCCGAACTGAATTTTAAAAAAGCGAATTAAAAAATAAGCTACAATTATTAAAATAATAACAAGAATTACACCTTCTTGAAAATTTTCTTTTAAACCATTAAATACCATTAAAGCCGCTGTAGCTAAACCAAAACCTAAAAATAAATTAATTATTAAACGGATTATTAAAGGTGTTTTTATTTCTGAAAGAGAGGAACTCCTTTTTGCTACGTCTTTTTTAACAGGTCGTCTTGAATCAATTATTTCCTCTTGCTTCTTAGTTACTTTTTCGGAAGGTAACTCATTAGATGTTTTGGTGGGTTGATTCTTCTTTTTAGCATTTTTTTTAACTAACCCATCCAAGATTATTTCACACTCATCTTTAGGCACACCAAGTTCTTTAGCTTTTCTAAAAATTACTTTTTTTTCTTTGTCAGAAATCACATCATCTGCTAAACATAGCTCAATAAACTTTATGAGTTCTTTATTCATAATAGGTGTTATAGTTGTTTAATGTATCTACAAGTTAGTGAAAAAGTTGTTTATGGTTTATCGTATGTTGCTCTATACATTATATATACTTGATATATATACATCCCTTAAACAACAAGATACGTTATGTATCATACATACACATCCAATAAACAACTAACCCTGTGATTTATATATATGATTCATATATACAATGTTTGAAAAACTTTGATTAATCAATTCTATAAGAGGGGACAAGGTACAAGTCTCTGACGATACTTTCAAGTGTTATTTATTAACAAAAGGGGTATCTTTTCACCAAAAATAAAATATTGTAAATTATAGGCATCAAAACTCAATTATAGAATCTAAATGCTAACATACGATGAGCTTATAAAATTAAGAGACAAACTCCTAAATAATGAGATTGGAATAGAACTTGCAAAAGAGCAATGTTGGAAAGACTTAAATGAAGGGCAGCGTTCTTGGCATACAAAAGATTGGAAAGAAAGAAGGAAGAAATTTATTAAAGAAAAATGTGATATATGCGATAGTACAGAAACTTTAATATTACAGCATAAATCTCATCCAAAAAAATACAACCATTATTTAAAAGAAATTACAAGAGCTTACATAAATAACAATTTAGAAATTGACAAAACTACATTTACAAATTATGTATTAAATGAGTATGAATATGTGCCAAAACTATTATGTCCAAAGTGTAAGATTCACAATCCAAAAGAGAGGGTAAGACTAAAACCAAAATACCGATGTGCAGATTGTAAGTATGTTTTTGATGAAGCGTTTTTTAGGTCAGCTTCAGAACTTGTTTCTATTTTTTTCAAAGATGAATATGGATGGGGAGTAAGAGATAAATGCTTTATATCAAAAGATAGATGGAGAAATAAGTGTAACCTATCAAACATTAAGTATTCTTTTCAAAAAAAAATAGCAAAAAATAAAGATTCCGATTCCATAGAAAAAAAAGCGTTTATTCTTTATTTAGAAGACCATATTAAATATCTATCCTTTGAAGATACAATAACAGCCTGTAAAAAGTGTGCTTATAATGAAGACTTGAAAGGAGCTGAATTATGTCCAAAATGTAATAAAAACTATAAGGGCATTGAATATCCAACTTGTATTGATTGTCTGCCAAAAGAACAACAAATAAAAGCAAAGGAAAAAATAGAGTTTGGAAAGCAAATGCAAGAAATACATAAAAAACTTGGGATAGACTAAATCATAGGCATATCTTCTTCTTTTAAATCCTCAACTTCTAATCCTCTTAAGTAGGTTAAACTAACCTTTAAACTTGAGTGTCCCATAGCCTTTTGAAGCTTACTTAATGAGCCTGTACGCTTGTATATTTCTATAGCTCCTGTGTGCCTAAAAGAGTACAGCGTTATTCCTTGTTCTACAGATGGAAAAGTCTTCTTAAAACGCCTCCAAATACCCTTAAAATAGCTGTTATTGTATGGTTTAGAAGTGTCTGTAAATATGTTGTTGTTTACATCGCTTCTTGTTAGCTCTTTTCGTATATATTCAGGCACAGGAACGACTCTATTTCGCTTGGACTTTACTTGACTTCCTGACAAAGTGATATACGATAAATCATCACTAAAATCCTTCCACTTTAAGAGCCTTATTTCTTGGTGTGGACGTAATAAACAACCATAGGTGAGTAGCGCACACAAGTATAGATTCTTGTTGTATGAATGTATGTTTTCTAATAGCTCTTTTAAGTTGCTTATTGGTTTGTGTAATACCTCCTCTTGCTTTCTTGATTTAAGATGCGAACTCTCAATAGGGAAGCCATTAGACTTAAGAAAATTAACAAGTACGTTTATGTGTCTACGTGTTGTATTGTAGCTTGTGTTGTTTGAATATCTAAGTATTAAGCTGTCTATGTATGTAGGCTTTATGCTTCCTTTTTTTTGTAGCTCGTGTCTTAGTTTGACTGAAAAGTTGTTTAAGGTTTTCTTGTATGTTGAGGATAAAGGCTCAGCAAGTTTCTTAGCTACAAGCGAGTCATAAAGCTCTACCGTACTAACCTTCTTTTCAAAGCTATAATTGTTATTGATGAGGTATTCATAAACCTCTCTTGCAAGCTCTGTTGTTATGGCTCTACGCATCTTAGCAGGATACGAATTAGGACTAAGAGACGAACCAATCTTGTTACCATTAAACAACCTAAACCTCTTTTGATGAAGTCTAAAATCTACATAATAGTTACCAAGTTTATCGTTACATACTTTTGGGTATGATATGCTATTTCGTGTCATATATTTGGCAGTTTACTTAAACATAATTTCTTAAGTAACTACTAAATATTTGATTATCATTTACTTGTGAATTCCTCCTAAGCGAAGAAGCATCTGACTGTTAATCAGAGGGTCCTTGGTTCGAGTCCAAGAGGGGGAGCAAGCGAAACCGCTACACTACACAGAATAAAGCCTTCGAGAAATCGGAGGTTTCTTTTTTTACAGCACTTTATAAAGAACGATATATAAATATACTAAAAGTTGGCACTCATTTGGCACTCTTTAATTTAATCACAAACCCCGTCTTCATATGCAGTCACACCATACCAATTAAAAGCCTCACAACTATTATTATATGTATTTTCGTCACAACCGCATACAGGTTCAACAACTGCGGGACAAGGTATATCTGAGCTGATTAATGTTTCATCAACACACATATTAGGTACATCCTCATCATCACTACTACAAGCAAATACAAGTGGAATAAAAAGTAATAGGATTAGCTTTTTCATATCGTTTCTTACTCTTTAATTTATTTTATCGCTTGTAGTTTGAATCGTGACTATTCATTATATCTTCAGCGATAGAATGTAAATCAGTATTAAAACCTGTTTCATAATTATTACCGCTTAGCTCTTCATTATAAATACTATTTAACCAAATAAGTGTTCCTGCTTCAATAACGATTTGACCTTGATGACCTTTGGGGTCTGTGAAAATTGATGATGGTTTTGGTCCAAATAATCCAATTTCATCCAATAATAAATTATCAAGCTGCATTTGTGCTAAATTTTTTGTTGCCCATCCGGTTGGGATTGTAAAGATATTCGTGGCAGGAAAAATAATTCTTAATTCATCTACTATTTCCTTATGAATAATTTCATTGACGTAATAATCGTAAAGCTCTTGAATAGAATTAAATCCATTTTCAATCGCAAATAAATTCCAATTTGGGCGAGTCCCATTTGGGTCACCTGCCGGGAAATCAAAAGGAGATATAGATATGAAAATTGTAATATTTGGATTGTTTTGAAGTGCATATTCTATCCAATAACTATAACCGCTGATTCCGTCATCAGGGTCGTGACCTGATGTCATCCCAAAAACATCGATATTACCCTCATCAAGTGCGTATTTAATTTCCTGATGTTCTTGACTTGTTGAATCATTCCAAAAATTCATTGGCCTGCCGTTTTCTCCACCCCTGAAGACCAATGTACTATTATGATTTTGGTAACCTGCATCTAATGCAACAACATCTAAATTTTCCGCGTATGGTCTAAAAAAACTATTTCCGATTAAAAGCAAATTCCCACCATCTTCAACTTCAATATTTGTATTATCACTACAAGCAAAAACAAGTGGAATAAATAGTAATAGTATTAGCTTTTTCATATCGTATGTTGGTTTATTCATAATACCAATTATAAACTACTACAAAATCAGGGTTACAAGTTGATGTTCTACTTGTGGATATTTGAAAGTCATTTTCATCAAAAGAATGTTCATAAAACCAAGTACAATCATTATTTGAGGAGTGTTTAGAGATTATTGGATTTTGGTATGCTTTATCTGGGGGATAATGTGGCCAATATCCAAAAACCCAAAAATTTTCAACATTTTTGAATGATGCATTTTTACTGTAATCATATGTCCTGGTTATAACATTATATACTTGACCATTTTCATATGTAATCTCCTCTAAAATATTATTATTTGAATCAAGATTAATAACGGCTATAAGCTGACCATTAGCATCAGTTTGTTGTCTTGTTAAATTATTATTTGTCCAGTTAAAAAAACTTTCAGAGACAGATGAAACTTCATTATTCTCATAATATGTTATGGTTTCTTTAACTACAAAACCTTCGTCATCATACTCAAAATCTTCTGTAACTGTATTTGTGGTAGATATTCCGTCTACCTCATAGCTTGTATTTATTGAAACCTCTAACTCGCCTGAGTATATATGGTTTTTATACCATATTCTCTCTACAACGGTTTCAGATGACGGACTTGAAAGATATTGTGTGTATGAGCTGGAGATTGTTTTATTACCAGCATAATTAGCCGTTGCAGTCCATATATAACCCTCAACATTTGAAATAATTTCTTGTCGTGTATATGAGGTGCAAAGAATTGCCTCATTATCATCATTAGCATTATTATTATCGTTTGAGTCATCACTGCTACAAGCAAAGAAAAGTGGGATAAATAGTAATAGTATTAGCTTTTTCATATTGTATGTTGGTTCTAACCCCAGGTCTCTGTAACCGGTGGATCATAATTATGATTTATTAATTGGCCTGAACCATCAGAATTCCAAATAGCCTCATACATTAAGTTGTCATTATAACTAATTTCAAATTCTCCGGAACCATCAGAATTAATATTTAAAATGTATAAATATGAAAAAGAGTCAGCATAATTCATTGACATTTCATAATTAAAGCCCGAATTACTGTTAGACCAACTTACTGAATAATTATAGTCTATTGAGGATGTTCCCTCTATAAGAGCATCAAAATCTACATTTGCATTCCAAGCACCCATAGAGCCATCTGCCATTTCCCAACCTTCAATCGTGTAATAAGGAACACTTTGATAAGAAATTGAATATAAAAATTCATATTGATTACCATTTAAATTATATGAAAAGCTTACCTCAAAATCTCCGTATGACCAAACATAATCGTTTTTGGCACCACCTACCAAAGTTCTTCCTTGATTTTCCATAAACGCGCCAAACCCATACATTTGATATGATATTTGCATAATTTGGCTATAAGTAAATGGAGAATCTTGCTGAAGAGATTCAGGTATTCTGTCCATATACTCAACATCTATAGCGTTAGGAGTAAATTCCCCATCAATATTTGCATCATCATCACTACAAGTAAAGACAAGTGGAATAAATAGTAATAGTATTAGCTTTTTCATATCGTATGTTGTTTAGCTAGCAGTCAAGTGATGCATTAACGGATATATCGCAATTTAAAGCACCAGAAATTGGGCAATTATCTTTTGCTTCAATGGCAAAGTCCTTAAATTGATTTTCACTAATTTCAGGTACTTTCCCTCTTAGTTTTAACAGTATTTCAACTATTTTACTATCCTCGAAGTTTAGAATAGCTTCTGTATTTAATAAATCAGGATTGTAATTATTTTCATTTAGAACAAAACTCAATTTCATATTAAAACAGCCCGCTATGGCTGCAGCGATTAGTTCCTCAGGATTTGTCCCAAGATCACCATTATCGTTTTGAAATCTTGTTTTGAAACTGTATGGCATTTCATTAAAAGCACCACTTTGAGCTGTTAATGTTCCCTGCCCGTCTGCTCCACTCCCTTTCCAAATTGCATTTACTTTTCTTTTCATACTGTTCTTTTAAATATTTATAATTTTTTGATTTAATCACAAGATAGTAAGTTATTTAGGGCTTTACAAGCCGTTTCTTACTCTTTTAAAAGATTAATCTATAAGCTTAAGGACTTGCCTTATTTCTTTTAAATTCTTTGCTGTTGCACAATTATCAAGTAAATATTCTTGAAACTTATATTCATCATATTTATTACTTATAAATGCTAATTCCAAAGCCATATATTTTACTTGTGATTCAATTTCAGAAAGTTTTTCTTCTGCTTTCTTTTTTGATTCTCCATCACTAAATGCTGATTGGATTCCTAATTGCATAACTTCAGGCATAAGCTCAGCTGTTTTAGTTATTAATTTACAGGCTTTATCTGCGTCTGCTTCCATATTTGAACAAGAACTAAAAACTGTAAATAGGGCTATGGTAAGTATAGTTTTATTCATTTATTATTTATCAAACTAAATTTACAAATTATATTATTGTAATTAAAAAATTATATATTCGTGGATTAATTTTAAATTATTTATATGAAAAATTTTATATATGTTTTTAGTTTAGCTTTCATCCTAAGCTCATGCGGTCAAGCTGATTGTAAATGTGAAGTTGAAAGCAACGGATTTGCCCCTATGGATGGGCAAACAGTTATGATGGGGAGTCAAGCTTCTGTTGATGTTGTTGTTGCAATGGATAAGGCTTGGGCAGCAAGAGATTACGATGCTTTAAAATCTTTTATTGCAGATGAAGCTACTCTACAATTTGAAGATGGGCAGACTGCTACAAATGGAGATGAGTTTGTTGCAATTATTGATAAACAATATCAGGAAGGTCTTGCTGAAGGAAATTCCGGAGAATGGAAATTTAGATATGCTTTTTCTATTAAACCTTCAAAACCTGAGGGGACTGATTACGCTAATAATCGCGGAGAATGGGTTAATGCAGGATTTGATGGTTCAGATGGGAATTATAATGAGTGGTATCAGGTTGAGGATGGAAAAATTATTTCATGGTCACAAACAAAAGCAGACATTTCTACTGATAAATAAATTTAAAATATCTCTATACTAATAGGATTTAATTTTTTTGTTAGTATAGAGATAAATTATTTACTATATTTGCTCATATATTTTTATTATATGAAGCTTAAACTTTCCGTAAAATCTTTTAAAGACAGTCTTTTATCTAAAGATGAATTAACTAAACTAAAAGAAATAGAGATGTTAATACCTGAGTATGAAAATTTGCTCAAAACAAAATCAAAACTTACAAGTAAATTAAAGGAGATTAATCACAGGATTAATATAATTGAAAATTATAATTCAGAATTTAACCTACTTTTAAAAAAGAATAATAAGCATCTTTCACCAGTTATTTCTATTGGTTTTGATAAAAGATGGTCTACTTATAATTGTATTGTTAAGATTTCTGGAACTACTAAATCTTTTTATCTTGGGAAAGAAAATGCTGTAAAAAAGAAGATTCAGCAATTCCATAGTAATAGTATAATGGGTAGAGGAATAAATTTTGTTAAATCTGAAGTTATAAAAATTACTTCTACTGTTATAACTCAGTTTGTTGACATGAAAACTACAGGAAATCCATTTAAAAAAAGGACTAAACTCAACTTAGATAATGTGCTAGAGAAATATGTAGCTTCTGGAGAGTGGGATTATTGGTCTAGTAGATAATTTAATAAATAGATTTTATATGAAAACTAAAAAAGAAATTGTAAAAGATTGGATTACTAGATATTCAGGAATAAAAATAAATTCCTTTGGAAAATTTATTCTACTAACAAATTTTCAACAATATGTTGATGAATTTGCAAAAATCAATGATGTAAAGATTGATGGGCTTGATAAAAATATGCCATCATCAACGCATGAAAATATTACAATAATAAATTTTGGGATGGGTAGTCCAAATGCAGCCACTATAATGGATTTGTTATCTGCAATTAAACCTAAAGCTGTTCTTTTTTTAGGAAAATGTGGAGGATTAAAAAAGAGGATTAAAATAGGAGATTTTATTTTACCTATTGGAGCTATTAGAGGAGAAGGGACCTCAAATGATTATTTTCCAATTGAAGTTCCAGCAATGCCTTCCTTCTCTTTACAGAGGGCAATTTCTTCTGCATTAAAATATCAAAAAATAGACTATTGGACCGGAACAGTTTTTACAACTAATAGAAGAGTTTGGGAGTTTGATAGCAATTTTAAAAATTATTTAAAAAAAGTTCGGGCATATTCCATTGATATGGAGACAGCAACCTTATTTACAGTTGGGTTTCATAATAGAATACCAATAGGGGCTTTACTATTAGTAACAGACCAACCAATGATCCCTGATGGTGTAAAAACAAAAATAAATGATGATAAAAACTCTGAATTATATGACAAAAAACATTTATTGGTCGGGATAGAATCATTAAAACAAATTATTAATCACGAAGACACTGTAAGACATCTAAAATTCTAAATCATGAAAAAAATTACATATTATCTTGTTGTATTTATAATTTTCAGTTGCATAAATGAGCCTGAAATAACAATTAAAAAACTTGAAGGCTCAGCAGCATTTCAAGATGCAGGACTATCATTAAATACCTACCAAAAGGAAGAAAACCAAAATAATTATTTTAGCTTTAATGTTGAGAATTATATATTAGGAGATCAAACGGCTGGAGCTATCGACAATGGATTAGCTAATTCTGCAAAAGGGCAGCATATACACATGATAGTGAATAATGGGCCATACTCTGCGCACTATAGTCCAGAATTTTCAAAAGATTTAACTCAAGGAAGTAATTTAATTTTATTTTTCTTATCTAGATCTTTTCATGAATCAGTAAAGAATCCAGAAGCATTTTCATTAATGCAAATAAATACTGATCAAGAAAATTTAGAAACATATGATTTAAATTCAGAATTTTTATTTTATAGTAGACCTAAAGGAATCTATAAAGGGGATGATACAAAAAAATTATTACTTGATTTTTATCTAGTGAATACTGAAATATCTTCTGAAGGAAATAAAGTTCGTGCTACTATAAATGGGAAAGAATTTATTATTGAAGAATGGGCTCCTTATTACATTGAAGGCCTTCCTTTGGGCGAAGTGACAGTAAAATTAGAATTACTCAATTCTAATGGAGAACTAATAAACACTCCATTTAATCCTGTAAAAAGAAAAGTTACATTACAATAATTTTCATATTCGGGATGTGGCGTAGTCCGGTTAGCGCACACGGCTGGGGGCCGTGAGGCCGCAGGTTCAAATCCTGTCATCCCGACTTTTCCTTACTTTTGCTAAAAAATATGTTTTTAAAATATATTTTGATATTAGAAATTAATTTTTAATTTCGCGAAATAAATTATGAGAATAGCTATAAGTAATTCAGATCATTTAGGAGTAATTGCAAGTATATTATGTATGATACATTGCTTTGCTACTCCAATACTTTTTTTATCTCAAGCATCTTTAGCTACACATGAAGTGCCAGCATTATGGTCAATCTTAAACTATATATTTTTAATGGTTTCATTTTTTGCTGTATATCGTTCAGCAAAAAATTCTTCTAACTTATATGTCAAAGTTTTCTTGTTTATTGCTTGGGCATGTCTAGCTGGCTTAATTCTAAATGAAGAATTTGAAATCTTTTCTGCTGCAGAAGCTTATACTTATTTATCTGCTATTACACTTTGTGGATTACACATATATAATCTGAAATACTGTAATTGTAAAGATGATAATTGCTGCGCCAATCCAGAATAAATTTTTTAAATATTTTATCTGATTTTTTTAAATGAACAGAAAGTAAAACTTTGTTCAGTTTTAAATGGGGTGTTATGAATTTCCTTAAATCCATCAATAAGTTCAAAATTTTCTTTTAATAATTCAGCTAATTCACTAACTG
>Ga0163179_10001037_pt1 | contig 19923 bp, 13 predicted proteins | sample AtlANTMetagenome_FD_109643 | JGI IMG/M metagenome (GOLD analysis project Ga0163179, IMG submission 109643) | Marine eukaryotic phytoplankton communities from the Atlantic Ocean - Atlantic ANT 2 Metagenome | ecosystem: Environmental > Aquatic > Marine > Oceanic | place: North Atlantic Ocean... | reverse complement strand
GCCTAAAAGGCGACGACTGCAACGACGACAACCCGTCCGTCCGACCCGGCGTGCTGGAGGAATGCACCACCTCCTATGACGACAACTGCGACGGGGATACCAACGACCTCAACGCCACCACGTGCATCACCTACTGGCAGGACTTCGATGCGGACGGCTACGGCGATGAAGGCAGCCAACTACGCTGCTATTGCGAGCCAAAGATCAACGTCTCGGCCAACGAGTACTACCGCGCCACCAACGACAACGACTGCAACGACAACAACTACTGGATCAATCCCGGCGTCGCTGAGATCTGCGATAGCGCCAACACCGATGAAGACTGCGATGGCGGCGCGGATGATGCCGACCCAGACGGCACCCCATCCTCCGGCACCACCAACTACTACAGTGACAACGACTCCGATGGATATGGCGCAGGCTCCGCCACAGCCTACTGCGACAACCCCGGCAATGGCGATGTCACCGACAACACGGACTGCAACGACAATTCCGCAAGCTCCTACCCCGGTGCGACCGAAACCTGCGACGGCGACGATAACGACTGCGATGGCTCCACCGACGAGAACGACGCCGTCGATGCGCTGACCTGGTATCTCGACGGCGACAGCGACAGCTACGGCAAGGCATCGAGCTCTACCAAGTCCTGCTCACAGCCCAGCGGCTATGTGTCCGACAACACCGACTGCGATGACTCGGACGCCAACACCAACCCCGGAGCAGACGAATACTGCGACGGACATGACGATGACTGCGATGGCAGCACGGATGAGGCCTCGGCCGTCGATGCCAGCAATTGGTATCGGGATGCCGACTCCGATGGCTACGGCAATAGCTCCAACAAGAAGACTCAGTGCTATCAACCCTCGGGCTACGTCTCCGATCAAACCGACTGCGATGACTCCAACGGCAGCATCAACCCCTCGGGCACCGAGGTATGCGATGCAAGCAACAAGGACGAAGACTGCGACGGTGGCGCCGATGATTCCGACCCGAACGGCACCCCCTCCTCCGGTACCACCAACTACTACAGCGATGGTGACTCCGATGGATATGGCGCTGGTTCAGCCACAGCCTACTGTGACGATCCGGGCAATGGAGATGTCACCGACAACACCGACTGCAATGACAGCAATGGGTCCATCAACCCCGGCGCCACAGAAGTCTGCGATAGCAGCAACACCGATGAAGACTGTGACGGCGGTGCCGACGACAATGATCCAGAAGGCGCATCCGGCGGGAGCCTGTACTATGCCGATAGCGACTCGGATGGCTATGGCGACGAGAGCGACTCCGGCACCAGTGCATGTGACTCGGCACCCAGCGGCACGGTCTCCGACAACACCGACTGCAACGACGCCAACGCCAGCATCAATCCCGCTGGTTCCGAGACCAACTGCGACGGCATCGACTCCGACTGTGATGGCAGTGACTCCGAATACGGCATCACCGACCTCAGTGCAGGCGACTTGATCATCACTGAAATCATGTCCAACCCCTCAGCCGTGCTCGACAAAAACGGCGAGTGGTTTGAAATCTACAATGCGGGAAGCCTGAGCGTGGATCTGGATGGTCTGGACTTAGAGAGCAGCGGCAGTAGTGACACCGGCAACACGGTGGGCTCCTGCCTCAACATCGATCCCGGCGAGTACCTTATCTTTGCCCACAACGCCGACTCTTCGACCAATGGCGGCATCACTGCGGACTACATCTACTCACGCTCAACACTCAAGCTCGCCAATAGTACCGACAGCCTCACGCTGGTCTCCGGCTCGACCACCATCGACGAGGTGAGTTGGGACGATGGCGCCACCTACCCGGATCCCAACGGCGCCAGTCTCGCACTTCACCCCGAGAACACCGACAGCGACGACAACGACATCGGCACCCTTTGGTGTGAGGGCTCAAGCACCTATGGCGATGGAGATCTCGCCACACCCGGTGCTGAGAATGACAGCTGCGGTGAGAGCATCGACACCACGGTACAGTCCATCCTCAACAGCAACTGCACCTCGTGCCACAGCGGCTCAAGCCCGTCGAAAAGTCTGGATTTGGCATCGGGCGCAGCCTGGGACGCAATGTACTTGGTGAGCTCCACCCAGGATGGCAGCTACAACCTGGTCGAACCCGATGACAGCAGCAACAGCTGGCTGGTCAAGAAGATTGAAGGCACGCAAGGCTCCGGCAACGGAAATAAAATGCCCCCCAGCGGTAGCGGTCTTTCCTCCTCCGAGATTCAGAGCATCAAGGACTGGATCAACGACGGCGCCTGGAAGTAGAGACGAAAAAAGCAGACACCCACTGGGATCAATGGTCAACCTTGTGTAGACTGACCACGTTCGTAGTGGAGACGCGATGCTTCGCCAACTGTGCTTGTTGTCCCTTGGGGCAGTTCTTGTTTCCTGTGTTTCATGGGAAGCACCGGATATCGATGGGGATGGCATTCGCGCCTCCGACGGGGACTGCAACGATCTCGATGCTGAGATCGGCCCCAATGTCGCCGAGATTTGGTACGACGGCGTGGACCAGAATTGCGATGGAAACGATGCAGACCAAGACGGTGACGGCTTTGACTCTTGGCAGGTAGGGGGTCCGGATTGCTGGGATGATCCGAACACAACACTCGAAGGCTTCGATGTACTCTCCACCGACTGGACCCAGCCCACTGCCGCCGATGTGCACCCGGACGCCACAGAAGTCTACTACGACGGTGTAGACCAGAACTGCGATAGCCTCTCGGATTTCGATCAAGACGGCGATGGCTACGACACCAGCAAGCACACACAACGCGACGACTCAGTAGGTGACGACTGTATCGACGGCTCGGATTTAGACGATCCCAACGATGCCGGCTTCGATGCTGCAGATGTGCACCCCGGCGTCACAGAAGACGAATGCTACGACGGCACCAATGCGGACTGCGACACCGACACCGCCGACGTACTGAACGAAAACCCCGACTATCGCTCGGATTTCGACTGCGATGGCGACGGCTGGATGCAAGAAGAAGAATGCAACGATGAGGATGCGTCCATCGAACCCAACGATGATCCGGATCCCTTTTACGACTGCATTGATTCAAACTGCGACGGCAACGATGGCGATCAAGATGGCGATGGCTATGTGCCCGACGACTATGCAGCAACCTGCCCCGACTGGCAGACACTCAGCGGACATCTCGGCGCGGGTGATTGTTGGGATGACCCCTCTTCCACCCCGAGTGACTTCTTGCCACTCAACGGTTTCTCAAGCACCACCGCATCCGAGGTCTACCCCGGCGAAAACGTCGTGGAGATCTACTACGATGGCATCGACCAGGACTGCGACGGCAACTCGGATTTCGACGCGGACACCGATGGCCACGACACCACCGATTTCGCCAATCGCACCGGCGTCTTTGGCAGCGACTGCGATGACAACGACGGCAACGTACGCCCGGATGCGACCGAGGACTGCGGTACCAACTACGACGACAACTGCGACGACAATCTCAACGAGCTCAACAGCTTAGGCTGCACCAACTACTACGTGGATGCGGATCAAGATGGCCAAGGCGATGAGAACTCCTCGCTATTTTGCTTGTGCGAGCCGCTTTTAGATGTGTCCCAGGGCTGGTATTTCACCTCCCTCAACAACAACGACTGTGACGACAGCGAGGCGACCACCTACCTCGGTGCCGACGAATACTGCGATGGGCATGACGACGACTGCGACAGCGAGGTCGATGAAGATGCTTCCGTAGATGTACTCACCTGGTATGCCGACCAAGACAGCGATTCCTACGGCGATCCTGCCACCTCGGACATCGATTGCTACCAGCCCAGCGGCTATGTCGCCGACGACACCGACTGCCGACCCACGGATGCCAACGCTTACCCGGGCGCAGACGAGTACTGCGATGGTCACGACGATGACTGCGATACAGAAATCGACGAGGACGCCTCCCTGGATGTACTGACCTGGTACGAGGACACCGATTCCGATGGCTACGGTGACCCGGCAAATACCGACATCGATTGCTACCAGCCCAGCGGATACGTCGCCGACAACACCGACTGTAGACCTGGCGATGCGAACGCCTACCCCGGTGCCGACGAATACTGCGATGGCCACGACGATGACTGCGACACAGAAATCGACGAGGATTCATCTCTCGACGCCACCACCTGGTTCGCCGACCAGGACAGCGATGGCTATGGCGACGTGGCCACCAACCAAGTCGATTGCTATCAACCCTCCGGCTACGTCACCGACAGCACCGACTGCAGACCCAACGATGCGGATGCGTATCCAGGCGCGGACGAGTACTGCGATGGCCACGACGACAACTGCGACACCATCATCGATGAAGACACTTCATTAGACGTCTCCACTTGGTATGCGGACGGGGACTCCGATGGCTTTGGTGACGCCGCCAGCACCGATATCGATTGCTATCAACCCACCGGATACGTCGCCGACAACACCGACTGCGACGACACACTCTCGCATGTGAATCCCGACGGCACGGAAGTCTGCGACTCCAGCAACAATGACGAGGACTGCGACGGCACGGCCGATGATGCCGATCCGGACGTCACCGGACTGATCACCTACTACACGGACTCCGACAGCGATGGCTTCGGTGACTCCTCCGACTCAGGGGTAGATTACTGCGATCCACCATCTGGTGTGGTTGCAGACAACACCGACTGTAACGATGCGGATAGCGCGATCAAGCCAACCGCCACAGAGGTCTGCGACACCGCGGATACGGACGAGGATTGCGACGGAGGTGCGGACGACGCCGATCCAGACGGGTCTCCAGCCACAACCGACTACTACACAGATGGTGACGGGGACGGATTCGGAGATGCCTCGGCAACCGCTGTTGTCTACTGTGATCCAACCGCATCGGTTGTCACCGACAATACCGACTGCGATGACACGGACAGTGCTATCAATCCAGACGGGACCGAAATTTGCGACACTGCCAACGATGACGAAGACTGCGATGGTGGCGCCGACGACGACGACCCAGACGGCTCTCCAAGCACAACCGACTACTACACCGACGCCGACGAGGACGGATACGGAGATGAGTCGGCAACTGCGGTCGTTTACTGTGATCCACCCACAACAGTTTCCACCGACAACACCGACTGCGATGACACAGACGGGACCATCAATCCCGGTGCAACAGAAATTTGTGATGCTTCGGATGTGGACGAGGACTGTAATGGACTCGCTGACGACGACGATACCAACGTAGGTGGTCAAAGCACGTATTACGCCGATTCCGATTCCGATGGATACGGTGATTCCACCGACACCGGTACGGACTACTGTGACGCACCATCCGGTCTGGTAACCGACAATACCGACTGCGATGACACGAGGGACTTTCTCTATCCATACGATATCGATTCAGACAGCATTATCGATGGCTGTGGATGGATCGACGTTACGGCTTCCGATCGTACAACGGCTGGCATCGATAGCAGTGGAAGCATTCAGTGCTGGGGCGGAGGCTCAGGGTGGGGCTGGGTGCCTCAATGCCCAACCACCGGCACCTATGTTCAAATCGTCTCAGGCAGAGGCACATCTGGAGGAGGTACCGCATGTGCATTGGACACTGCAGGAGCCATTACCTGCTGGGGTGACAACACCAATGGACAAAAAACCGAGGCACCAACCACCGGCACCTACACCTTCCTCGCTGGAGAAGGCAAACACTTTGCCGGGATTGATAGCAACGGCGACGTCGAAATATGGGGCCTGTATGATGACTCCTTCACAGGGCCATTTGTCGATGTTGCAACCAGCAACCACAATCAATGCAAAATCAACTCCAGCGGCGGTATCGAGTGCGACAGCAATAGCGGAAATGGCGACACGTATGGAGAGACATCAACAGCTCCCTCCTCCGGCACATACGACGAAGTAGAGTGCGGAAGCACCCACTGCTGTGCATTGGACACAACGGGCCTCATGACCTGCTGGGGCCGAAACCACCAAAATCAAGCGACAGCACAGAGTGGTACCTGGGATAAATTGAGTTCGAAAGGAACTGTGAACTGCGGGCTCAAGACCAACGGCGATGTAGATTGTTGGGCCTGCTACACTTCCACCCAGGCCCGCTGTAGCAGCGAACCCACATCCACTGTGGGCTACGTGGATTTAGAGAATGGCGCAGAGCATGTCTGCGCTATCGACGCCAATGGCGCAATGGACTGCTGGGGTGCAGACTCATTCGGTGAAACCGTCGTTCCGTAAAGCTCTACTGAGCCTACTTCTCGTCAAACACCACTGTGCCGCTGAGTGTGGCCGTATCGCGACCCACATCAATCTCATACTCGTAGGTCAACTCCAGACCATCGAGTGTGCCATTGTCGGCAAGCGTCAGATAGTCGTAAGCGGAATCACTCCAATACAGCACTTCCACGTCGCCATTGCCTCGCACCGAGAGTGCACGGTAGACCTCTGGGGTCACCGATAGGCCGCAGACACTGTTCGGGCTGACATACACATAGTAGAAGTGGTCACACTCGGGACAGAGCTCTTGGGCGTCCTCGTAATAGCGCCAATCAGGGCCCAACTTCTCGCCTTCTTCATAGATGGTGTCCTTACACCCATCCACGGAGAGCTCGCGGGTCCCCTCCCAGTTTCCAAAGTCCACCTCGGGCTCCGGCTCCGGATCAGGGTCTGGATCAGGGTCTGGATCTGGATCTGGATCGGGGTCTGGTTCAGGATCGGGGTCTGGGTCCGGATCGGGAACAGCGCTTCCCGTGTCTCCAGTCACCGCACCGGTGTCTGCACCCGGTTCGGGTGGAATGCCCAAGTCAATCTCGCCACTCTTGGAACTACAACCAACCAACAACAAAAGAAAAAGCCGCACTGAGGACCTCCTGATGGGGCCTATGGTACACCGCAATCCTCTCTTTGCTCGGCTTTCTTCGCACAAAAGGCCCTCTTTTCGCTCCCCAAGCACTCTTAAAGCCAAGGATTTCAAGCGCCGTCACTGGATTTTCGAGCAATACCGAACGATGTCCAAAAAAAAGTAAAGACTCCTTTTTTGGCGTTCTCGAACTCAACCCAGTCCGTCTACACCCATCGGATCGGCCGAGCGCGCAGGCTCTGCACCCAAGGCAGAAATAAGTCCGCGATCCAAGAGGTGACTCGGCTGAACATTGGAGAGCGCCGCCAAAAGGTTGCCTTTGATTTTCGGGTTCTCCGCCGACATTTTGCTCAGCAGCGCTTTGACCTCTTGGCGCTTCATGCCGTCCTGAGAGCCACACAGATTACACGGAACAATCGGGAAGTCCCGGAGACGAGCGTACTCGGCGATGTCTTCCTCAGCACAGTAGGCCAAAGGCCGAACCACCACATTGCGACCATCGTCCGAATAGACCTTAGGCGCCATGGCTTTGAGTTGGCCCGAATAGAAGATGTTCAAGAGCAAGGTCTCGATCAAATCATCCCGATGGTGGCCAAGCGCCATCTTGGTCGCGCCCAGTTCTGCGGCACAGTTGTAGAGGATGCCACGCCGGAGACGCGAGCACAGCGAGCAGTAGGTCTTGGTCGCGGGAACCTTTTCCAAAACGATGCTGTAGGTGTCCTTGGTGAGCATGCGGTATTCAAAACCTTCTGTCTTGAACCAATCCTCAATCACATGACCTGGAAAGCCGGGATGACCTTGGTCCAGATTCACGCCGATGATCTCGAAATCCCAGGGCACACGCCTCTGGACCTCTCGCAAAAGCACCATCAATGCGTAGGAATCCTTGCCTCCGGAAACTCCCACCATCACGCGATCGCCAGGGCCAAAGAGGTCAAAATCCTTGTTGGCCTGAGCGATCTTGCCCAGTAATTTCTTCTCAAGCTTCTCCAGCATGACGTACTCCGTGCGGCGCTCTTGTATTGCGTTGGCTGTATCTGCGTCAAAGTAGGTTAGTTGGGCTTTGATGTCTGACGAACCCACCAATCCGACCGAACCCGACGCAGTGGAAACCCCACCTGAGTCTCCCGAACCTCGCCCCTTAGGCTGCTTGGCAAGCTTTGGCTCGATGGGCTTGGCGATGTACGCCCTGCTCGTGTTGAGCTTGCTGATCTCGTCGCTCACCTGCGGGATCATGACCTTGATTCAGACCTGGCGGATGGGTGCAAACGACGACACCGAACTGGTGAGCGGCTGGGAAGTGGACTCCTGGCGACTCTCGGAGCTGCGGTACTGGGGGGTCTTGGAAAAAGGTCAAACTCCCACGCTCTACCACGACCACTCGGCGCGAGCGGATTCGAGCGCGGGTTGTATGGTCCTCGGCGATGAGCTGATTCTGTGGACAGATAAGAAGATCGAGAAACGACTGTCGATTCCCGGCGCTGCAGTCAGCGGGACCGAAGAACTCGTGCGACTCCAACAAGGTGAAGAGGCCATCGAGTGTCCCTTTTTCCCCGGAGACGGCGGTGACCGCTTGAAAGCGGGTCTGACTGTCGACGCGAAACGCAAAGCCCCCAAAGCCCCGAAAGTCCCCGCCCCACCGGAGCCTTCCAATGGCGATTAGGCAAGTTCCTCTCCAGATCCGCACGGAGACCGGTGCCCAAGGCCCCGCAACAGGGCGCTACACCGTGTACCCCACCAGTGTGAGACTGGTCGCCGCACTTCTCTGGTTGGCCGGTGGATTCGGACTTGGCTTTCTGCTTTTCCCCGTCCCAATCGTGCACCTCATCAGCACCTGGGCCTGCCCACTGGCAGGGATTTTGGGCGCCGTCAATGCGGTAAAGACCCACGCAAAAGTCAGCTACGTGGAAGGGAAATGCCCGGCCTGTAATGGCAAGCTGCTCATGGCTGGCGGTCGTGCTGTCTTTCCTGTGCGCGACTCATGCGAACACTGCGGACGACCCATCTTAATCGAACCTGGAAAGAAGTAATGGCCAGAGGTCGCGACAGACACGCTGCCCATCAAGCAGCGGTTGCCATGCTCGGACGCAGCCTCTCTCGACGCGCAAAGAACCGTTGCGAGCTCTGTGAAAACTCCGCATCCCTCAAGGTCGTGGAAGTCGAGCCTACCTACGACGAGCCTGATGAGGAGCGAGCGATCCTCATCTGCGCCAATTGTGAAGCAGCAATGCAAGGAAAGAAAACCGACCCCACTACGCTCCGCTTCTTGGAAGGTGTGGTCTGGTCAGAGTGCACTCCGGTTCAACTCACTGCCGTACGAATGCTCAAAGAACTGAGTGCTAGCGGCGTACGTTGGGCGACAGATTGCCTCGACAATCTATTCTTAGATCCAGAAATTGAGGGAATGATCTAAACTCACCCCACTGCGCATTCGATTGAGTAGTTGGAGGTGTACTACGGCCGCCAAGCGTTCCAAAAGCAAGAGTGATCCCGGATGGATGATGATCGGTGGCGCCATCATCGCAATGGGTCTGCTTTTTGTATTGCTGGCGCAGTCGAGAAGTCTCTGCGCAATGGAAGGAAAAATCCCGAAGGCCACCGGTTCAAAAGCCGGACAATTCCATTTCCGGGGTGACCAACTGGGCCAAGAAGCAAAGAAGTCCTTGGCTGTGGGTATTCAGGCCATCGGTCCGCTTGATTTTCCGAAAAATGAAAAGAACAAGGCTGCAAACCGCAAAGCGGGCCCTGCACGACCGAGCGGCAAGGCGGCAGAACAACAGAACTGGAAAGGTGACGGACCACTGCCACGCTTACCAGGCGATTGGTGCAGCATTACCGACGAGCCCATCGGAGACAAAACGCTCACCACGGTGGCCAACTTTACGCGCGGTGAAGAGGGCCCAGGCGGATTTAGCGATGAAGGCACCATCTGGGTTGGCATTATCGAAGCGTTCGACATCGCACGGATCGACTTCCAAAGAACCGCCACCTACGACAAAGACCATGGACAATGCCTTGAATGGATCGAAAGCAAGCTGACCTTTACCTTAGCCTTCAACGAGTGGCTGACCCAAGAACAAGACGTCACCGCACATAAAGCCATCCAACGCTTTGAAGAAAACTTCATGAAGATGTGGAAGCCAGAGAGCCTCAATGAGGTCCCATGCCAACCCATGGAGTACCTCTCTAAAGAGCACATCCTCGTCAAAGCCGAAAAAAGCGAGATCGAGACCCACACCTTCCGATGTCAGGAAGAGAAGCCTTAGTTCAGCACAGCGGCCACAGCCCCATCTATTCCCAGTTGTACCGTGTCCACATGACACTCGGCTTGACCATAGAGCGGCTCGCGTCGAGAGAGTATCAACTCCAAATCACCCAGCGCATCGCTTCTGCCCGCCATCGGTCGCGAATCACCCTGATCGCGGACCCGTCGCAAATGCTCTTCGGGACTGGCTCTCAACCAAATCATCCGTGAGTGTTCCTGAAGAAGTTCCATCGCGCGCTCATCCAGCACCAAGGAGCCACCCACCTCAATGATCGCCCGACCCGGTTGAGCCAAGACCTGCTCCAATGCATCGATGGCAAAGTTTCGATAGCCCTCCGCACCGTGGTACTCGAAAAGCTCCGCCAAAGACATCCCTGCAAGCTCCGCTACCCGACGGTCCAGCTCAACAAAAACACAACCCGCACGCTCTGCAGCTCGGCGACCGATCGTGCTCTTTCCAGCCCCGCGTAAGCCCACGAGTGCAATCTTGTCACCGCGTGCTTGAAGTGAACGCAACACATCCTGCTGGACTTGAGAACCCAAGGTTGCGGCTCGCTCCGCCAACACATCCAAATCATCACGCACCGGCCCAAGCCCAGCAAGAAGGCTCACCAGCGAACAATCCAAAGCCTGAACCAACTCCGAGAGGCGCAACAAAGAAGCGTTGCCCTCACCGGCCTCAATCTGAACCAAAAACCGTCTCGATACACCCGCACGTCGGGCCAACTCAGACTGACTCCAGCCTTTTTGACTTCGCAATCGGCGCACTCGCTCACCCAAAACCAGCAACATTTGACTCATATGGGTACTATACTGCACTAAAAATGGTTTGTCGAGCGCACTTTTGTGCACTATATTGATCCAATCAACGGGAGAACCCATGGCACACGCTGGCCCCGAGCCCTCTGTTTCATTCGACACAAAGCCTTACAACTGGACGCACTGGAAGCTCGACATCCAAGGTGCGGTTGCCACCATGAGCATGGATATCGAGCTCCACGGAGGCTTCCGTCCAGGCTATGAACTCAAGCTCAACAGCTACGATATCGGCGTTGATTTCGAGCTCAACGACATCATCGAGCGTCTCCGCTTTGAACACCCCGCTGTACGGTGTGTGGTCATCACTTCTGCGATTGACCGGGTGTTCTGTTCCGGCGCAAACATTCGGATGCTTGCCTCGTCCTCCCATCCTTTCAAGGTCAACTTCTGTAAGTACACCAACGAAACCCGTTGTGGAATTGAAGACGCCAGCGAGCACTCCAACATCCGCTTTATTGCTGCACTCAATGGCGCCTGCGCAGGCGGCGGATACGAGCTCGCGATGGCCTGTGACGACATTTATTTGGTCGACGACGGCTCCTCTGCGGTGTCGCTCCCAGAAGTACCCCTCTTGGGCGTTCTTCCAGGAACCGGTGGCCTCACCCGCTTGACCGACAAGCGCAAAGTTCGCCGCGATGTAGCCGACGTATTCTGTACGAAAGCCGAGGGATTCAAGGCACGCGAAGCACTCAAAGGACGCCTCATCGATGGCGCTTTCCCTCGCTCCAAGTGGGCCGATGGCATCCAAAAGAAAGCCGAGGAAGTCGTCGCGGATACCGCAGACACCAGCGACCTCAAAGGCATCAAGCTCACCGCACTCAGCCCGGAAACCACCGATACCGGACTCGCGTTCTCCTATGTCACACTCGATGTGAACGAGAAGAGCCGTGTGGCCACACTGACGGTCAAAGCACCAGACGCCGCACCCCCCACATCCCACGATGAGCTTCATGCCATGGGCGAGAATGCTTGGAGCCTTCAAGCATGGCGTGAGTTGGAACGCGCACTCTTGGAGCTGCGCTTCAATCACCAGGACATCGGCCTCATTCTGTTGCACACACGCGGAGACGCCGACCAACTGATTGCTTGGGACAACGCACTCGCCCAGCTTGCAGAAGACGGCTCATGGCTTGCACGCGAAAGCCTGCTCTTCCAAGCTCGCACACTGCGACGCCTCGACAACATGGCTCGCTCCATGTTCGCACTCATCGACGAGGAGCACTGCTTCCATGGCAGCTTCTTTGAGTTCGCACTCTCCGCGGATCGTTCCTACATGTTCCTCGATGAAGATGAAGAGAACGCGGTTCAGGTCACCAACGCATCCGCAGGTCGCTTCCTCATGGCCAACGACAAGACCCGCTTGGGAATTCGCTTTCTCGGAGAACCCGACAAGGTCGAGGAAATCCTCGAGATGGGCGAGCCCATTCTTGCAGAAGATGCCGAAGATCTCGGCCTCGTGACCGCATCTCCCGATGACATCGACTGGGATGATGAGATTCGTATCGCCATTGAAGAGCGCGTATCCATGTCCCCCGATGCACTGACCGGTATGGAACAAAACCTCCGTTTTGGTGGCATCGAGACCTGTGAGACCAAGATTTATGGCCGACTGTCTGCTTGGCAGAACTGGATCTTCCAGCGTCCCAATGCAGTCGGAGACCAAGGGGCCTTGACCCTCTACGGTCACCCCGAACGCCCTGTTTTCGATTACCGCCGCACCTGATTCCGCAAAAAGAGGTTCACCATGTCTTCGATTGATTACGACGAGAGAATTCCCAATAACGTCGACTTGTCCTCGGACCGCCGACTCAAGCGTGCCCTGGAAAAGTGGCAGCCTGCATTCCTCGAGTGGTGGGGATCCGTCGGACCACAGGTCTTCAAGAACAAAGAAGTCTTCCTACGCACTGCCGTCTCCACCGATGCGGGCGGTTGGGCGCAATTCGGTCATGTTCGGATGCCCGACTATCGATGGGGCATCTTCCTTGCCGACCGAGAAAAGGACCGCACGATTCCAAGTGGTGACCACGAAGGCAAGCCCGTGTGGCAAGAGGTCCCAGGTGAGTACCGCAACGCTCTCAAGCGCATCATTGTGGTGCAAGCGGACACCGAACCCGCCTCGGTGGAACAACAACGCTACTTGGCCGATACCTGCCCATCCATCTTGGATTGCCGTAATCTCTTTCAGGTCAACGTGGAAGAGGGCCGGCACTTGTGGGCCATGGTCTACCTCCTTCAAGCCTATTTCGGACGTGATGGCCGTGAAGAGGCCGATGACTTGCTCGCTCGCCGCTCCGGTGATGAAGACAAACCGCGCATCTTGGATGCCTTCAACCAACCCTGCGAAGACTGGTTGACCTTCTTCTGCTTCACCATGTTCACTGACCGAGACGGAAAGTACCAACTCGGCTCATTGGCCGAGAGTGCCTTCGACCCGATGGCACGTACCTGTAAGTTCATGCTGACCGAAGAGGCCCATCACCTCTCTGTGGGTGAACTCGGCATGGAGCGCATTCTTCGCAGAGGCGCACAACTCATGAAAGAGGCAAAGAATGAAGATGCTCGCAGCTTGGGCGGCATCGATCTGCTGACCACACAGAAGTGGATCAACCACTGGTACAGCTACTCACTCGACTTGTTTGGCGCTGAGGTGTCCTCCAACGCAGCCGACTATTTCGCATCCGGTCTCAAAGGACGCTGGAGAGAGTCAAGAGACTACGACGAGCACTCCGCCCTCGACCAATACAAAATCGTGCCAGAGGTCGTAAACGGAAAACTGACCAACACCGAAGTACCGCTCCGCAATGCCATGAATGAGGTATTGCGCGATGACTATGTGAAGGACTGCCACCGTGTACTCAAACGCTGGAACAGGGCGATCGCAGAGGAAGGGATCGATTTTGAAATCACCCTCCCGAACACCCGCTTCCATCGCCGGCAGGGCCAATATTCCGACCACCACTTCAATCTCAATGGAGAACTGATCGACGAGGCGCAGTGGGAAAAATCGCGGAATGACTGGTTGCCAACAGACGACGACCGGGCCTACGTGAAGAACCTCATGAAGCCCGTTCAAGAGGTCGGACAGATGGCAAACTGGATTGCCGCCCCGAAACGCGGCATCAACAGAAAGCCTGTGGACTTCGACTACGTGCGCACGGATAGCTGACAAAGCCGAAGCATCCGACTACACTTCAGGGATGCTTCTTCTTTCATTACTTATCGCTTGTAAACCCACGCCCGTTGACCTCAGCGAGCGACTGGAAAGTGGTGAGGTGCGTGCGGGTGTGGTCGACAATGACAATGCTCTCTTTGGCGGAATCTCCGCAGAGGGGCGCGTCGGCGACATCAAAATCTACAACGACCGGGCCCAGTTCATCATCCAGGGTATTCGGGACGGCGGCTACTACATCGCCCAAGGCGGTGTTCCGATTGACGCAGACATTGTGCGACCCACCAACCAGCCCGGGCGCGATATTGTCGATGAGTGGGGAGCCATGTTCGGCATCGGACGCCTGCTCAATCCGGAGAGCATCGAAATCCTCTCCGATGGTAGCGATGGAGAAGCAGCCCTCGTGCGGGTCTCCGGACGCGAATCACCAATGGCCCTGCTTACGGGTGCCATTGAAGTCGACATCATCCAAGACAAAGGCGTTTCGCTGGTCACCGACTATCGCCTCGAAGCCGACACACCGCTTCTCTATGTAGAATCCACACTGACCGCAGAGTTAGAGCCCATTGAGTTCAAAATCGGCGACATTTTGATGGGCTCCCTCGATGGAAGCGACATCTGGATTCCCGGCCATGGTCTCTCTCATCACAGTGCAAACGAATGGCCCTGGGTCGGCTACGCAGGTCGCATGAATGAAGTAGCCATCGGGATTTTCTCGGACGACAACGAACTCCTCGACGCGGGTGGTGGCACAGAGTTGCTCTTGGAGCTCGCCACACTAGCCATCGGCATGCAAGACACCATCCAATTGGAACAAGGGGAATCGTTCACTTTTGGCCGATACTACGGCGTCGGAAAAGACCTCGCCGAACTCACAGACGCCTGGCAAGAAAAACGCGGTACGTCCACTCAAGACGTCAGCGGCACGGTCACAGCACCCGATGGTCCCGTGGCTGGAGCACGTGTCAATATCTTGGTCGACGAGAGCCCCTACACGCTGGCCTTTACGGATGCCACGGGACAATTCAGTGCGAAAGTACCCAGTGACGGCCAAGTAAGCTTCCTCGCAGAGGGCCGCGGCACCGGTGTATCCGTTGACCTTCCCGATGGATATGGACCCTATTCCCCATACAGTGCAGAGTCACCCACACAAAGCACACTCCAGTCCATAGAGAATGGAGCCCCATCCGTGCCTGCGGCCTGTGGACGAGGTGTGGCCGATCCAGCCGACCCTTTGATCTTGGGCACACCCGGAAAGGTTAAAATTACCGCCACCGACGACCTCCCCTTTGCCGCTATTTTGAGCCCAACCTCCTCCTTCCCAAGTGTGGATTCTCGCCTGGTCATGCCTCGTGAGACTGGCAATGGAGTCGCGGGCTGGTCCAGAGATGGAAGTATCGAACTCTGTGCTGCTCCAGGCACTTACAACCTACTGGCCCACCGTGGTCTGCGGTGGGAACTCCACACCGAAAGCATTGACATCGAGCCGGGGAAAACCCGACACGTCCGCGTGGCACTTGAAGCCGCCTATCGCTTGGACGAATGGCTCATCGGTGATCCCCACACCCATGCTTCCCCTTCAGCAGATGGAAGCATTCCGATGGCCGATCGCCTGGTCGTAGCCGCCGCGACAGGTGTGCAGATCCATTTCGGAACGGACCACGATCACGTCGCCGACTATCGCCCTCTACTGAAACCATTGGGACTCGAAGAAGTACTCGCGAGCATCGTTTCGGATGAAGTCAGCCCCGTCCTACGTGGCCATCACAATGTGTATCCGGTCGAACCGCATCACAGCGAGCCCAATGGGGGCGCGTGGCCATGGTGGTCAGACCGTATCAGTACCACCGATGAAGGCTTCGCTAAGATACGAGAAAAGCATCCCGGAGCATTGATTCAACTCAACCACCCCACAGACAATGGGGTGCCCGATATGGCCAAATGGTCTCCCGGTAAGATTGGTGAACCCAGCAAGTGGACCGAAAATTTTGATGCTATCGAAGTACTCAACAGCTTTGAATGGGAGCCCTTCTTTGCATTCTACGTCGACACGATCAACCGCGGTATTGTCTCCACACCAACTGGGGTGAGCGATTCTCACGGCTATTTGAAGGGTGGACCTGGATACAACGTCACCTTCCTCCATGTCGGTCACAACGACCCGCAGAAGCTGACGCCAGACGAGCTGAAGACAGCGATGCTCAACGGAAAGACAGTGGTCTCAATGGGAGCCTTTATCGAGACCAACATTCTACCTGGCAGCGTAATCGACAAAAAGCTGGACCTCGAAATCACCCTCCACGCTCCTTCCTGGATTCAAATCGATCAACTCACCATTCTCGAGAATGGTGAGCCCCTTGAGAGCATTTCAAATCCTGAAAAATCTACGCTATACGCCCGAAGCATCAGCCCAAGCCAAGACGCCTGGTACACCATTATTGTCAGTGGTAGCCAACCGATGTCACCCATCAGCAATCGCTCCCCATGGGCGATGACTGCACCGATTTTCGTAGATATCGACGACAACGGATGGAACCATCCTTTGCCCCAAATGGAGTAAACGTCAGAAAGAAGGCTTTGGTGGTACACTATTGCCAGAATCCTGCTCAATCAGTGACAGCCGTTCATGACAGCTTACCCCCTCCGTGGTCTCAACAATTCAATTGCGATCCTTTTTAATGAGGGAGTGGCTCACGGATCCATCGATTGGATTCAAGGCGAAGAGCTTCAGTTTCAAGCAGCTGCGAAGATGCGAGAAAACGACGTGGTCGAGATGCGAATGGAGCTCACGGGCTGGTCCGACACCCTCTATGGTGTGCTTAGGATCTTGCAGCAGATTCAGAGTCCAGAAGGCGAAGCACCGCGATTTATCGCAACCATGGTGCGCATGGAAGAGAAGGAACTCGCGCTGCTGAATCAATGGCTTCACGAATGCGCCCGAGACAGTACTGGTCAGGACTCCAGCCAAACCGTGAAGGCAAGCCTCTCCACTTTACGTCTCCATACCGGCGTTGGAACACCCGATGCGATGGCCAGTGTCATCGAGCGCTACGAAAATCGAAAAGGGAGATTGCGAAAAGACACCAACATCCATCGCGATCCATTTGGACTTGGCAACGACGAGGCGCTGAAGCCGCCACACCCGTCGCCACCATCGACCCAACCCAAAGCGACTTCCGGCTACCTCAAGGCAATGGAAAAACGAAGGCAAGCCCGAAGACGGGTCGACAGTCGTCCTCCTTCAAACGAACCTTTTCCGCCACCTCCACCATCCGCGCTCTCACGCCAAGAAAAACCCGAGCCAGAAGAAGACGACTTCTTTCCACCACCTCCACCTGCTGCGCTCTCACACCAAGAAAAACCCGAGCCAGAAGAAGACAATTTCTTCCCCCCACCCCCACCTGCTGCGCTCTCACGCCAAGAAAAACCCGAGCCAGAAGAAGACGACTTCTTTCCACCACCCCCACCTGCTGCGCTCTCACGCCGGGAAGCTGTTGCACCACCAGATCCGGTGCCCACCGGACAGCCCGAGTTGGCTTTGGATGACGGAACACTGACCCTGACATGGACCGACAGCGCCAGTTACCAACTTGTGCTGCCAGATCTCCTCAAAGGAAGCATTTCTGTTCCGAATCCTGACGGCGAGGTGCTTCGAATCAAACTCAAGCTCCCCAATCAAACAGAACTCGCCCTTCGTCTCAAAAGTCATACCGTTGTCGGCGAGCGACTTGAGCTGGTCATCCGTCTCAACATGGTCCTCTCCAACAAACTACGAAGCGCGGTGAATTAGGTGCCAAGCGCAGACTCGGGTTAGCCTGCAAACATGGCTGTAGAATCTGTCATTGAACTCGTGGTGAACGGCGACAAAAAGCGCCTACTTGTGCCTGCAAACCGCTCCCTACTGGATGCCTTACGTGACGACCTGGGACTGACCGGTTCCAAACACGGGTGCGATGTCGGGGATTGTGGAGCCTGTACCGTCGAAGTGGAGGGTACCGCACAGCTCTCATGCGTCCGTCTAGCGGCGACCTGCGATGGACTCAACATTAAAACCATCGAGGGGATTGGAAGCGACAAACCCAGCGTGGTTCAAGTGGCATTTGATGAATGTGTGGCCAGTCAATGCGGATACTGCACACCGGGATTTGTCGTCGCACTAGAACAGCTCTTCAACACCCAAAACGATCCCACCGATGCGCAGATCAAGCGGTGTTTGGGATCCAACATCTGCCGCTGCACGGGGTACACAAAGATTATCGATGCCGCCATTCTCGCCCGTGAAAGGCGCATGGGAAGAGTGCCATGACCCTCGGTAAATCCACGCCCAAAATTGATGGCATGGAGAAGATCTCCGGCCAAGCCGTCTTTGTGGACGACATGACCCGGCCCGGCATGCTCCATGCGGCATTCCTGCGCTCACCACACGCCCACGCACGCATCCTCTCGATAGACATTGCGAAAGCTGAGGCCATGGAAGGGGTACATGCCGTAATGATCGGGAAAGATCTTCCCGTCAACTACGGGGTCATTCCCGTTGCTCAAGACGAAACCGCCTTGGCCATGGACAAAGTTCGATTCATTGGGGAAGAGGTTGCCGTTGTGGCTGCCGTTGACCGCGCGACCGCCATTGCCGCAACCAAAGAAATCGAAGTCAAATACGAAGTTCTGGAATCAGTCCTGACCATCGAGGATGCCCTCAATCCGGATAAACCACTCCTCCATGAAGGTCGCCGAAAAGCGTCCAACGTCCTGCGAAGGGTCTTCCAAAAATACGGTGATCCAGAAGGCGGCTTTGAAGAAGCCGATGTCATTCTGGAAGACGACTACTTTTACCCCGGCTCTACGCACGTTCCCCTGGAAACCCAAGGTGCACTCGCCGAGGTCGACAAAAAGGGCAAAGTCACTCTCTACTCATCGACTCAAATTCCCCACTATCTCCAGCGTGCATTGGCTCGAATCCTCGAACTTCCCGCTCAGCGTGTTCGCGTCATCAAGCCCCATGTGGGTGCAGGCTACGGTGGAAAATCAGACCCCTTCTCCAATGAGATTTGTGCCGCGGCGCTCGCTCTCAAGACAGGCCGGCCAGTCAAATGCATCTTGAATCGAGAAGAAGTCTTCTACGCCCATCGTGGGCGTCATCCGACTCAAATGCGACTCCGAATGGGAATCACCCAAGACGGCCGCATCACAGCGTGTGATTTTGAAGCCATCACACCCGGCGGTGCCTACGCCAGCTTCGGGGTGGTGACCGCCTACTATTTGGGCGTCTTTATGCCCTTGCCCTACAAGCTCGACAACTACAAGTTCGAGGCCAAAAGGCTCTATACCAACCACCCACCTTGTGGCCCCAAACGCGGCCATGGTGCCATCCAGCCTCGCTTCGCCCTCGAGCTACACATCGACAAGCTCGCGCATGCCATTGGGATGGACCCGGCGGAGCTCCGCCGGATCAACACCGTGGAAGAAAACAGCGAGACCTGCAACGGCCTGCGCATCACCTCCGTAGCACTCAAGGAATGCATCGATCTCGTCAAAGAGGCGAGCGACTACGATGCCAAAAAAGGCTCCCTCGAACCCAATCGGGGTATTGGCCTCGCCGCTTCTGCCTACATGTGTGGCGCACTGCATCCCATTTACCAAAACGAAATGCCGCAATCAGCAGTCCAGGTACTGCTCGACCGATCTGGAAGCGTCGCCATCTACGCTGGGACCGCCGATATCGGCCAAGGCTCCAACCACATGCTTGCCGCCCTGGTGGCGAACTCCTTGGGCATTTCTCCAGAACAATGTGTC